>ULXL01033913.1_pt1 | contig 86243 bp, 109 predicted proteins | sample 1961241 | NCBI WGS metagenome assembly ULXL01 (sample SAMEA4835837, study PRJEB28245) | human gut metagenome | biome: gut microbiome; material: fecal sample | place: Denmark | collected 2008
TTTAATTTCCTTTTTGCAGCCCTGTACCAGAGTTGAATGGATTTCTCATTAGCATCAGGGAATTTCTTTTTCATTCTCCTTACTACTCTCTCTTGGTCAAATCCCTTTTCGGTTAATTCATAACAGTAGGATTTCTTAGTACCCTTGATTAGATTAAAAGAATCCCTTTCTCTTGGAGGTTTCTTTTCTTTGGGTTTCTTTATACCTGGTACTCTTTTTAATTTTCGAATACCATCTTCTCCCTCTTCTCCTAAGAATCCTAATCTTAATCTTGAATTACGGATTGGGTCAGTTTTATCATAACCAATTGCTTCCAATTGTTTATCTGCCCATTCATCATACTGGTCAATTAGAGATTTATCGGGTTTGTTGGTTGAGTTACTGATATACTTGATTAAATCAAATACTCCTGCAGCACAAGCATCTGGAAAAGGCATACCAAGGATTACTGCCTTTCTTTTAAGATCCTTGTATTTCATGTTTCTACCTGCAGCTCCTAGGAAATTCTGTTTTTCCTTTGATGGAGCTGGTTTATCTTTTTTCTTTTTTGCCATAGTTTTAGAATCTTTGATTGTAATAGGTTTGAGTTAATTCTTCATGAGTTACATACTCATAGGGAATTAATCCCATGTTATCAATCTTATCGAAGAGATCATTAGGTAAATCATAAGTGATTAACCATAAGTAATTCTCTTGAGTAATGTGGTTTGATACCATATCCTTAATTTTTGGGAAATTAGGTAATAGGTTCAATTTATCATCCTCCCAGCTATCACTGAATTGGTTGAGGATATTATTTGCTTTGTTAAAGCGGATGTCTAAGTTGGTATTCTTCATATTGTCTATATTAAAATTTTGTCTAATTAATTTTCTGATGCAAATATAATACTTATATATTATATAGAAAAATATTCTACTTATTATTTTAATATTAGCTGAGGATCAATAGAAGGAGTCTTCTTTCACTCTAGCAGCTCCTGGTTGAGGTTTCTTCTTTGGTTTTCGTTTTATGTGAGTGTTATAGGCCATATCCAATTGCTTCACATTGAAATCCATGTTATTTACCTGATTGTAATTCAAAGCCTTTTCGATACATAATCTATATTCTGGCCAAAACTTCTGACCTAGTTTTACAGTAGTAGTCTTGGCATTGAATTTAGATACCATGAATCCAAATGTATCTGCATCATCCTTATCCTCGAATATATACATGTAGAATTTACTGAATTCCCTCATTACCTCATCTGTAGGTCTTACGGGAAGTAATAAATATCCATCAGTATATAAATCTTCAGATATTAAACATACCCACCATTTCTTTATACTAGGCTTTACCTTATACTTAAACCTTTCTCTTAGTTTAGTATGAACCCATTCTGGTACTTTCTCTAATAAGTAGTTGATATAAATCTTTTCTTTCTTATTGGCTCTTCTTTTGAAAGCAGAGGGTTGCTGTACTTGCCTAGGTAATATCCTAAAGTTATTCCATCTATCGAATTCTAATATCAAACCTAGAGAATGTTTATCCCATTCATTATCTGAACCTTGTAGTCTTCTTATATTTCTTTCTAGATTACGAGTATTTACCTTAGGAACTAATTGGGAGGCATCTCCAGTATTTAGTAGAGCCTCTTTCCTTTTCATCCTTTTTTCTATGCAAGCCTCGATATAATCCTGGAAGTTTCTTTCACATGGGCAATCTGGTCTAAATATTGACTCATGTATTTCGAAGAAATCCGAAAATAATCGGAAGAACTTTTCAGACCTTTCTTTTATTTCTAGGTACTTATAATGAGATAATTTTAATATCTCTCCAGCTTCCCAAGAGGATTTACTCTCTGATAACTGAAGAAAAAGGGACTGCTGCTCAGTTGGAGTCAAACAGTCCCATGCTTTCTTTTGGTATTCATTCATATTAACGCCTCCTTTTATTAATGTTCTCTTCTATCTTTTCAGAAGTAATAGAATTTGGGTCATAGTCAAAGTTATTACAATGTAATTTATCTGGGTCTGAATCCTGATATACACTGTAAAGAACATTATCAAAATCAAGAGTTACTTCCATTTTACCATGTTCTGGGTAAATTAGTACTTTTACTGTTCTATTTGAGTAATTTACATCTAATACCGTAGCATCTATACCTTCATAGGGATACCCTTTTAAAACGATATAATCACCCGGTTTTACATTCATAAGGTCATCAACAGAATATTTCTTATTTGCTTTTGCTAATCTTATGAATCTCCTTACATCTTTTCTAGAACAAGTTGCAACTAATGAAAAATCATCGAAGTCTTCAGCATTATCTATACGTACCTTCTTTTTTCTTTCGTGCATTGTTTCAGTAGATTTAAGAAAGGTTCTTATACCTGAGATATTTCGTTTTAGTTTATTTAAAAAAGGCCTTGAGAAAGCATTCTCTGTAGGCATTCTCATAAAACCATAATTGAAAAGTATAGGAACAGATTCAAATACCATCTTACCCTTTACGGTTCTCTTAAGTATATCCAGAGTAGGGATAATAACCTTGATATTTTCGTATCCCTTTTCTTTTAACTCTTTCTCGATAAGGTGATAATACTTTCTTTCTAGGTAGAAGATTACATAGGAGTATGGGATACGTTTTTTCATATTAGGAGTTTTTTACGATTAACTTAGCTTGTTTGTGAATCATCTTGTATGGTACTTTTAATACCTCACTAGCCATGAATACCATAAGAGTATTACCGGGAACTTGAATATACATGGACTTAGTAATGTACTGAGCTATAATACTACCGAGTTTATAATCTACTACAAAGAAAAACTCATTTGCAGGCATTGAATTGTATCTCATACATAAGATGGGTACCTTCTTTGCCCTTTTAGCATCTTTACTTGCTTGTTCCCAGAATTTTAATATATCACAGGATTTATTACCAAGTAATACATGCTCAAATTTGATATCCTTGTAGTTTTTACATTCTACTGAGATTTTACATCTGTGAGCATGTCTTTCATCCTGACACATAATATCAGAAGACAAATCCCTACTCTGATGATTTGCACCAGAGTAGGGTGTTCTGCCGAATTTGAAAGAAGTCCATTCCGTAAACCATTTTGAGACTTTGAGTTCAAATCGATTACCTTTCTTTTTACTATTTGCCATAATTTCATTGTATTGTTTATGGATCATAGTGGTTTATAATAACTAAGGCCCTTGATTTTCTCTACTTGCAGGATCTTAGTATTTGATAAAGGTAACGAGTCGTGATGTGTTATTAAAAATAATGATTTACCGTTGAATATGTGTTTTATTAGGTTTATTACCAATTCTATGTTATCAGAACTTAGAGATTCAAATACTTCATCTAAGAATGCCAGATTAATACCCTTACTTGCAGTCAAAGCTTCATGCATTGCGAAAGCCATACATAGATTACATACTTGTTTCTCTCCTCCTGATAGCTCATCATAATCAATAATGTGATTATCCCTTTCTATAAGGGTAACAAAATCCTTTCTAGTTGAATTAAGATCAATGTTAAACTCAATTCTAAAACCTAATACTTCTGAGTAACTAGCTAGAGTACGATTTAATAAATGTAGGGATGAATCAAATAGATATGCCTTGATTCCATTGTTACCAAGAGGGTCATTTATCAACCAATTATAATTCTCTAACTCTAGTTCTCGGTTATGGTAATCTTCATCTACCTTTCTTAAATCCTTACGAATCTTTTTTAGTCTTTCTTTGTATTTAGTAGACATTACCTTTAGTTTCTGATTCTTAAGGTCTTTTATTTCCTGGTCTATATCTGCCAAATCTGAAGCAATATCGGAACATTCTTTAACTAGAGTCTTATACTTACTGCAGTTAAATTCTAGTTCATCTAATCTCTCTACGGATTCTTCATATAAGCTTTGAAGTTCTTCCCTTTCTTTAAATGCTTTACTGATGGGAGTAAGCATTTTCAAGGCTTTCTTATATTGTTTATTCTTTATTAATTCTATGGACTCATCCACCAGTTCATTTAAAGGAGTACTTAGAGTTTCCTTATTTATCTTAATTCGATTCTTTATATCTTGTACTGCTTTGGTTTGATTTCTTACCTTTTGTTCTATTGCTACATCCACCTCATCTGAAATATGTTTTTGTTTTGCAATAAGTAACGCAGTTAGGTCTTTTCGTTCTTCCTTTAGTTTCCTAGATTTTTCTCTTAGATCTTTCTTAAAGGATTTCTCTCTTGACCTTAAATCAAAGTAAGCTTCTTTATTTGCCTCTAATTCTTTCTTTAGTGAAAGAGATTCGGATTCTAATTGATTAATCTCGTTTAAGATTACAGCTTTATCTTGATTAGCTATACCCTTTGCTAAATTTAGGTATTCTAAATCGAATACTTCCTCAAAAAGCTTTTTCTTATCCGAATTAGATTCTTGGATTAATCTCTTAATACCTTGACCAAACATGATAGAGTTCATGAATAACAGATAGGATAATCCTAGTTCTTTATTGATGGCATTCTGTAATTCATTCTTACCCTTGATATTAATAATCTCGGCATTTTTAATGATTATGAGTCTATCATTTCCCTTAGCACCATCCTCTAGGTAATCTTTGAATTTTTGACATCTGATTACCTTATAGGAATCTTGGTTTTTCTGAAAAAATACTTCTACCATGGTTCCCTTATAATCTTTAGGTTGGTATTCTTTCCAAGTATTTACCTCAGATACTCCCTTTATATTTTTCCCATATAATGCCCATACCAAGGCATTCAGTAAAGTTGATTTCCCAAAACCATTAGGAGCTTTGATAAGAACCGTACAATCTTGGTTTAATTGTAAACTGAAGGAATCTATAGAACAAAATCCCTGTATATTTAACCTTGTGAATGTTAACATGATTCAGCTTTGTTTAAAGTGTCAATTAAAAGTTGTTTCTTAGCATCATCTTTTATACCTTTTTCCCTTAGATACCTTTTTGCTAGAGTTTTCTTAGAAACTTGCTTAGTAATCTTATGATTTGTATTTACTTGAATACTAGTTTTCTTGGGTAAAATGGTATAATAATTGCCATCATCCTTAATTTCATCTTCGGATTCAACATCTACGAATTTTGGGAATCCTTTCAATTCTACAAATTCCATAGATAAATCCGAATAAAGTTTCCAATATCCCAATTTACAATCTTTATCGGTTCTTCTTTGTTGTAAAGGAGCACCAATCATATAAACCTTCTTTGATAATCTTTGTGGTTTGTGTATATGACCACAAATAATTAAATCAAACCTATTCAGTACATTCAGATTTAGATTTTCTACTGAATCAATTTCTCTGCCATCCGTATCTTTTGCTCCAGGATAATCAGTATGAAGCATAAGAATATTATCAGCATCCTTATCAAGCTTTATATTTTTCAGATATTCGGATAAACCTACATTGTGATCTATGTAGGGTATACCATATACTACTGCATTCATACCTAGCAATCTTTTACCATAATCTAAGTTCACTATCCCAAATTGTTCTAAAAACTTAACCCATGAAAAGGGTTTATTACCTATAAAGCTAACTTTCTTCAAGTCGTGATTTCCTGATATAGAAAATATCTCTACCTGGTTTTCTCTTAACTCTAATTCCTTAAATTTCTCATAGGTCAATTCCATAAGATCTTGGTCCATAGTTTCTGGCTTATGAAAGAAATCTCCACAGAATAATGCTGGGCAATTATACTCTTTACATTTCTCTTGTATAATCGACAAAACCCTGAAATGATTCAGGGTTCTTTTATTGTCTTCATTGAACTTAGCATATATATTAAGATGTAAATCTGAGAAGACTATTGCTATTACTTGTTTCTTCATATTAATCCAATCTTGACATTATCATGTGTATTCTGTCGTAGAAATCTAATTGGGGTACTACTAATATATTATCTATTACACTTAAAGTACTCCACTGAGTTAACAGGTTACCCATTATATCTGACATCTGAGCCTGATAATATCTATTTATGATTCTCTTCTTATTGTCTTCCATTGGCCATTCTTTCATATTGTACATACTCAAGGGAAGGTATATTAATAAATCACATTGTTGAACTGTAAGATCTTTGCATATATCCAAGAAAGCATCTACTTCACATTCGGGGATATTAGTAGATTGTTTATATATGAAATAAGCTGCTAAATCTACATAACTACGGTCTGTTACAAAAGTTTCTTTATCCTTGAAAAGCTTATTTCTCAGATTCAACAATTGATAATCCTTGTTTATGAGTTCTCCACATTCTTGGTGTAAAAACTCAGCATGGTGCATCTCTTTTGTATCTGGCATTAAATCTGACATACTACCAGATATAAAGGGTATACCATATTTGGTTTCTATGAACTTTGCCAAAGTGGTTTTTCCTATTCCACTTGGCCCTACAAACATAATTCTTTTCATGATAACAAATCTTTAAATGGTTTCATAAATTCATTTGTCATAAAGGATGCTAAAGAGTATTCGATACAGACTTCTTTGAATTTCTTGTATTTTATCTCCTTATTAGCAAACTTTTTCATAGGTAACTTGGATAATGGTACTTCTTTTTGAAATAATCTTAAATCTATAAGCTTCTTATTCCTTTCTGCAATCTCTACATGAGAAGTTTGATGATGATGCTCTAGAAATTTATCCAAAGTACCATATTCGTCCAATATTTTCCTAGCTTTTACAGGACCAATACCCGGTATACCTTTAATATCATCCGAAGTATCCCCCACCATTGAAAGGTAATCTACTGTTTCTTCGGGAGAATATCCGAATAGTTCCTTACAATTACCCTGATGAATCATCTCATCTTTTCTTGGATTGTTTATTTTTACGTCTTTACCGATAAGTTGATTAAAGTCCTTATCGGATGATATTATGATTACCTTCTCAGTGGGTTTTTTATTTAAAACTAGGTATGCTAAGAAATCATCTCCTTCATATTTAGTAGAATTATGCTTATCAAAAACATATTTAATTCTTAGGAGCTTAAGCATACCCATAATAATACGTTTTTGAGATTGAAGAGATTCATAATCTACTGAAATATTTTTCCTATGTCCCTTATAATCTGGTAACAAAGCATCTCTATAAGGAGAGTGTCCATTATCAAAAGTTATAATAACCTCATCTGGGTCCCACCTATGTAGGAACCCATGTAATGATCTAAAAAATCCGAATATTGCCCCACTTGGTTTTCCATCGGTAGACTTAAGTTTTTCGAACTTATGGAAACTTTGGTGAAGTATATTCTCTCCATCTATTAGTAATATCGTTTTCTTACTCATCGTCTTCCTCCTCTTCGTCTTCTGATTCATTATAGGATTCGTATTCTACTCCATCTATGGGATAACAGTTTTCTGTAAGAGCTTCTAGTTTCTTACGAGTAGTACCAATGGTATTTATATCTGCTTTCCTTAAAAGCTTTCTTCTTAGATCATCATCTTCTTCCAAAAGCTTTTGAAATTTCTCTTCTCCTCTTGCAAGAGTTTTATCCTTGAGTTTATATACTCCACCAGAGGATTTAATGATTATATCATTTTCTACCAATACATCTTCTAATCCAAAGCATCTATCAAATCCAACCTCATGGAACTTAGGATTGAAGTATACTGGGCATTTGCTGATTGTAGGTCTTGGAGGAGCAACTTTATTTTTAATAAGTCGAACCGTGACGAGTTTCCCAGCTTTGCGTTCTTTACCCTTTTGCTTAACAGTGATAGATCTTCCTGAATAGAAAGCAGCTCTGATTGAAGCGTAGAACTTAAGTGCTGCGCCTCCTGTAGTTGTTGTATTATCTTTTCCGAATCCAACATTCAATGCAGTTCTTAATTGATTAATATAAATCTGTGTAACTCCCAGTCGATAAAATAATTCGCTTCTGATACGGAAGTATTTATACAAAGCCTTTGCTCTACCTCCCATCTCTGCCTTAGCATCAGTCATTTTAGAATCTATGTTATCTGCACAATCCATAGCAGCAACTGAATCTATTACCAGAAGAATAGGTTCGTTATGAGTTAATTGAGACCTGAAATATAAGGCTAAGTCTGCTACTGCATCAGCCACATTTTCAATACGAGTATCATTTACTACTGTAACTCTTTCTGGATCAACTCCATTAGTTTGAGCCCAAGAATTCATCCATGATTGTTCAGCATCTACCCATATTACATGCCCTCCCAGTTGTTGACATGAATAAGCAAAGTTGTAAGCTATAAGTGATTTACCAGAGGATTCTTCTCCTGCTACTTCTAGGATTTTACCAAATGGGATTCCTCCACCAAAGGTATAATTCAATGCAAAGAAAGTACTTGGTAACCATAGACCTGTTTCTTTTGTTTCAGAAGCAAGTACTATTGATGACCCATATTTCTTTAGTAATTCGTTTTTAGAGGGAACTTTTAAACCCACTTTTCCTTTTGCCATACTGTAATGTATTAACATAAATAAAGGAGATAACCAATTTCTTGAATTACCTCCTCTACCAACCATTTATAAAACCAATTTATCAAATATCTGACTTATACTTTCTCTTTTTCTTCTTAGGTTCATCATCATCCATGTAGTGATCCTTATGAATGCCTTTCTTTTTCTTCTTTGGTTTTTCATCCTCTTCATCAGAATCTCTTCCTTCTTTTAAGAATGATGCCAAAGTTTCCTCCAGTTCATCGTAATCTTTAATCTGAGATCTTACTATGGATTCCAAATCTACGTTACCTGAATACTTCTTGTCAAGTTTAGTAGGTTTACATGCACGAGCAGAATATGTGGTATCATTCTTACCTGAACCAGAACGGATAATTTTTATATCGTATCCAGTTCTTGGGTCTGTCATATCTCCAGCTTCGTCTTCATCCAAGTAAAGGTCGATAATATCTTGGTATACTGATCTTGGGATTAATACTCCCTTATCTTTTCCTTCATAATCTACCTTAGTACCTTTCTCATCTGAATATACTATTCCACCCACTACGTATTTTCTTCTTGGTACCAGCATCTTTGCAAGTTCCTGGTCATCTGGGTCTTTTGAGTTTTTCAGTTCTTGGTACTTTTCCATAAATGGGCATGGTTCATCAAAAGTAGCCGGGGAAATAACTCCTCCCAAATCCTTATTAAGATAGAATTGAATCAATTCAATACCCAATTCCTGGTCATCTCCTGGAGATTTGATTCTCATTCTTAAAGTTCCCTCTTTAGGGAATACCAATCCACTACCATTACCCTTGGATTCTAATTGTTTTTTCCGGGCTAACATCTTATCTTTAGTAGTCATGCCACTAGAAGATAATTTCTTTTTCTTTTTGTCCTTATCTTTAATCATATCAATCTAAGTTATTGGGTTCTGAGTATGAAATCTCATTTAAAGCTAATACGGTGAACAGACCCTTTTCATAAAAGGGTTGTAATTCCTGAGGTAAACAGTTTTTATCGAATTGATGTTCTTTACCAGCATACAATCCATATTCGATTATACGACCAATTTCCACGTGGTCCTTGTAAGTTTGATATTCTTCTGTGATTACACCAGATTTAATAACAACACCCTTACGAGGAACTCCTTCCTTTACCATATCTGGGATAATAATACCAGAAGCAGTGGTATTAATCTCTTTGGGAGAATATACCAAAATTTTATTTTCTACGGGTAAACCTGGAATACTATTACCAAGCTTCTTAGCTACTAGAGTTGATATAAGTTGTAAATTATACATATTTATAAAATTTAGTTAGTAATCTTTTATAGTTCCTACTGTAACTTACGGATATTGGCATTAAGAGTTCTTAAGATGCCTTCTCTACTCTCATAAGCTTTACAGATAGCTATAAATTTATTAGCTTTAGCTGCAGCCTTTAGATACCTTTTGCAAATAGATTTATATTTGGGGTTTATATTAGCTTTATGAGATACGTAATCATTATTGAACCTCTCATTGGAATCTTTTATAAATACCCATGCAGCAGAATATGCTTCCTCTTTTTCTCTTGCTAAAGCATCTCTTTGTTTTATATACTTATCTCTTAATGAAGCAAGTATATAATAACTAGAGGGAGAATCCTTTAGCTGAGAATTTAATAGATTTTCATTGATAGATAATTCCTTTTGAATATCTATTTCTATGGGTTTACCTTCAAATATTACCCTTAGCTTCTTTATCTCGGTTTTCATATTTCAACTTAAAAACTTTTTTCATATCTTCTGCAGAATACTGACCATTTTCGATATCTCTCTTAACTTGTAGGAAAGCAATCTTAGCCCTAGAATCTAATTTGGGATAACTAGTAAGGGATTGATATTTGTCTAACAGATTATACAGAGAGTATAATCGTAAATCACAAAGATAATCTATACCAGCTATCTCAAGTAATTTCATGAAGATTACATAGAATCTAAGAGTAGTATCATCAAAGCATTCTACAGTTTCTTCATCCATCTTAGCCAAAGAATGGGTTCTAAGGGATTCAATATTTGAATTGAGAAATTTTATATGTTTTCGGATAGAGTTGATTAACCTTCGGTCTTCATGGTGAAGTCTTTTGTGTAATCTATCCAAAATTTCATCCATTTCTTGGAATGATTGTTCTAATACTCCAGATAACATGTAAGTTACATTGATTACCTTATCAGCCTCTTTCTTTAATGTGTCATTTTCCATAATCTAAAATTTTAATTAGTTATGTTGTCATAGTATCCTCTCTTATCGTTTCTGTAGTGGTAGATACTGAATCTGAATGCTTTATATGAGTTTTACAATTTGGGCATTGTATTACCTTAAATATATCACTATTCGATTTATCGTAAACTCTAAAAGCTTCGCTGGTATCATATTCAAATTCACAATCACATACTGGGCATTTAGCTCTCCACACCGTGGGACCGTTTAAAATCTTCTTCATGATTTTCGTAGTTTAACATTATGTTTTCTTAAAATACTATAAAGTAGTTTAGTGGATATCCTAAATTCTTCTAATATATCTTTTCTGGGTATTCCAATATTGTATTGATATATCAACTTATTTTCATCCACCTTTTTCTTCTTACGAAATGGGAATCTACCATCTCTTATACACTGTTGAGTATTATCTCTTGGAGTACCCCAATATAAATTACTTACCCGATTATTTAAAGGATTGTTATCCTTATGACATACTACTAAAGTATGATTATCATTTGGTAAATAAACTTCTGCAACTAATCTATGTCGATAGAAATTAGCTCTTTTACCAGAATCAGATATTAGATTATTAGATATATACCCAGTACTCTTTGCTACTGGTTTTATCAATCTCCAAGTACCACTATGAATAGAATATAATCGGCCATTCTTACATATGTGATATTTAGAGAATCCTTCAATAGGCATATTACTAATGTACTTTCTTTTCATATCCCTCTTTATATTTCTTTATCTCCTTCTTGAATATTTTAGGGTAATCTTTTATCTTTATATGCTTATATTTCTTATGCTCTTCCATGTACTCTTCTACTGAAAAATCGGGTTCGAGCATTTTTCTATAATCATATCCAGGAATAAAAGGTAGTTCTTCTGCCATCGATCTACCTATAACAAAGTCCATTTCCATATCTAGATCATCTATCTGAAAACCAAAATAGGGTTTAGTTAATGGGTTTCGATAAATTTGCCACATCTCATAAATACTCCATGTGTTTATGTTTTCTGGTTTAGTAATTTGATAATTAGCATCATGAACCAAGCATACTGATTTTGTAGGAGGTAATTTTCCTTGTCTCATAAGGTAGTATATTAATATACTTCCAAATAAACACATATCTGATGCTGCAGATTGACAAGGGAAATTCAAGGCTAATCGTAAAGCATAAGCTTCTTCTCCTCTATCTGAAGAATAAATTTGGGGTAATCTTCGTTTTCTACCAAATAAAGAAACTAAGTACCCATTCTTTCTAAGGAACTTCTCTTGTTTCTTTAAGAAGGTTTTTAACTTGGGATGTTGACCAAAGAATATATCCATTTCCTTTTGTGCTTCTTCTGGTGTAACTATGATACCAGATTTTGGGTCAGATAATTTTACTGCTAGTAATTTAGCACCAATTCCATAAATAAGTCCAAATGCAATCTGTTTAGCTTGCTTTCTCCTTACCTTCCATATCTTATGATCTGGGTGATTTTCATCCTCATATATTTTTAAAGCTTCTTCATAAGGAACATGATATTTAGTAGCAGCAATTGCCAAATGAGGATCCTGACCAGAGTTAAAAGCATTTAAGTAAGTTTCATCTCCAGATAAGTGAGCCATAATTCTTAACTCTGCCTGGCTAAAGTCACTAGCAATATAAAGGGTTCCTTTTGGAGCAACCAATTGTTTCTTTATATTTGGGTCTACTGATGTCTTGGGTATTTGCTGAGCATTGGGCTCTGCTGAAGATAATCTTCCCGATGTAGTTCCATGAATAAGGAATCTTCCGTGTAGTCTATCATCATCTTGAGTTTTCTCATGCCAACCCTCTATATAGGTTTTATACATTTTCTCTAAACCTCTCAACTCTAATAAACTATCTAGGAATACTGCTTTAGGTGAATCAGGTTTTTTAACTGTTAACCTTAAATTAGTGAGTGTTTCTTCATCTGTACTTGGATTACCAGTATCATTCTTTTTGATTACCTCGAAATTAAATCCTTCCTCTGAATACATTAATTGAGGTAAATCTACTGAACTACCTAAACTTACTGGTCTGATTAACTCTAATTCCTTTTTAGTAGTAAAAACTCCTGCCCTTATATTAGCAATCTTTTGTTCCCTAGATTGTATTTTTCTCTTATCTACTTCAGGATCTAAGTTTTCTATCTCTTCTTCTAATCTAGCAATATATTTTTCAATTTTGGATTGATTATATCGTTTAGTAAACTTCTTTACTCTAGGTAAATTATATATTGCTTCCTTAGCTGCTTCTATCTTTGGTAAGTAAGAATCTAATAATTCTTGGTTGAATGCCCTGTCTACATATAAACCATTCTTTTCTACAGAAGTTAATACCCTAGAAGCAGTCATGATTAAATTACGATAAGTATTATATAATCCTAAGTCAATTAGCTTCTTTTCAAAGAAAAGCATTAATCGGAGAGTATAATCAGTATCTTGACATCCATAATGACAAAGTGGTTCTAATTCTTTTTTATCCCAGGGAATCTTATCGAATTTATCTTGCTTTTCATAATCTCCATATTCTGGTAAATACCTTCTTACCATGGACTTCAAATCATTGGGTTTTTCTTCATTCAAGAGATATTTAGCAAGCATACCATCCAAACATGCTCCTCGATAATAGATATTATACTTTTGAAATATCTGGTCATCAAACTTGTAGTTCCAAGCAACTTTAACTACTTCAGGATTTTCGATTATCTCTTCACCAAATTTACGAAGCATCTTTTTCCAATTCCAACCACTAGAAGTATACTTCTTTGTTTCGAAATGGTCTAAAGGTATAGAACATCCAAAACCCGGTTGAAAAGTTACTGATAATATAGTGGGTTTAAAAGATTTGTTATATATTGGCTCGGCATTTGTTTCAAAGTCTACAGAAGCATAACCAGTTTGCTTACAGCATTGGATAAGTTTCTTTAGCTCTTGTTTATTGGTTATAATCTTATATTTCGTTTCCATACTAGAAGTTTTTTAAATAAAATAAGGAAGTATATCTTCCCAGACCTACTTCCTTAAACCTGATATGAGTTACTTTAAATCATTTTGCGAAAATGACATCAAAACAAAATAGAAATAAAGCATGTATTATATGATAGTATCCTCAAATACTCTTAGAGAACTGGCTAACTTATCCCAGTCTTTTTGATAAGTATGTAATGAGTCTATGGTGTGATACAAATAACCTGGTTTTACTCCAACCTCTTTAGCTACATATTCCATTAGTCTCCATGCAAGGTATACATCATTACCAAAATGAGTAACAAAATCCGAACTTCTTTGATGATAACAGATATGTAATACCTTTTCTCCCTTACCATTCTCTCGGATAAGGAAATCATAATACATTGAGCATGGTATACGTTTACTTCCATGGTAATAAAGAGTATCATCTTCACCACTACCATTAAATATAGGTAATACCGCTTTACGAGTATCAGAATCTGATCTTAGTAATTGTATGGTATAGGGAAGAATTACCATCCTTTCGTTATAGGTATAATCAAATTTACCATCTACCAAAAACTGTTCCCATAAGTCTTTTCTTAATTCCCAAGCTTTGCCCGGGTTAATTACCTCAGAAGTATTAATCCTTTCTTGGAACTCAGCATCTGCCCATTCCCTAGACCTTGAATAGAAGAATAACCACGTTGGATCTTGCAAAGAAGTTAAGCAATATTGTTGGCAAATGATCTCTTTAGTTACAAAATCTTCATTACCTTCAATATTCTTATTCTGGTAAGTCTTTGGTTTTACAGTTTGACCATAACTGTTGAGTTCTCTGCCCATTTCAGACATTAACTCATAACTACTGCTATAAATTCTCATTTCTTCTGTTTTAAAAGTTTCTTCTTATATGCTTTACGTTGAGAGTAAGAGATTACATTCTCGGGATATTCGATATCTTCATATTCAAGAAGTAATTCCTTTGCTTTCATAGATTTATATGTTTCCTTATATAAATCTGGTCGAAGCACTTTAAAACTTCTAAAGAATACCTTAAAACTAGAGAAATCTTTCTCTTTACCGTTTTGAAATTTATCAAATACCTCATTCAACCTCTTTATCCAAGAATTTTCCTTATCAGTTCCCTTTAATACCTTCTTCAAAGATTTATGAGTATGATACATCAGAAGTGTTTCTACATTCCCATACATTTGAGTGGCAAATAAATTGATTTGTACTGATTGTTCTGGTCCGTACACATATTCCGCCATTCGTTGTATTAGTAAGAAGTCGAAGATTAACCTTTTTGTTATCTCGGATGCCCTGATTACCATTGTAATAACAGGTATGTCTTCCCCAAATCGTTTGGAGAATGTAGCAGCAATTAAACATTGTTTACCGTTATCATGATGATTATTAAACATATAAGTAACGTTGTAATTCTGATTATACTTGGTTTTTAGTACTCTCAGCTTACTACGCAATAAATCAAGCTTATTGAAATCAATGTAATTGTTCAGTAAGCTTGTCCACTTAGTCTCTTTATAATTGAAACATCTACCATAATCAAAATCTGGGTCTACCCAAGCTTTACGTATTTTTATAAATACGTTATATACCACAGCTACTCCACTGTTTGCGGTAGCACCTTTTGCAAATAAAGATGGTTCTAGTCTTAGAAATCCTTCATTTAACTTTTCCCATGCTTCTTGTGAAGTAGCAAATTCTAATGAATGGATTTGCTCTTCTGTATTAAGCTCTAATCCAGGTAACCTTGAATTCCAACCACTCATTTTACTATCTCTCCTTTCGTTCGTCTTACTATTCTACTCATATTTTTACAATTAAATTCAATCGACAACTCTTTTAAAGTAAACTTACCAGAATCATACAATCTAACTACTTCTTTTAATTGTTCTTGGGATAATTTTGAAACAAACTGGCCCTTATTTCTACCTTCCCTCATCATCTGCTGTGTATTTTCTTTATATGTACCCCATTTAAGATTACTTACCCGATTATTTAGAGGATTGTTATCTAGGTGCATTACTATAGGTAAATTATGAGGGTTGGGTATATAAGCTTCAGCTACTAACCTATTCAATCTTCTAATACGTGACTTTTTAGTATTAATATCATAAAGATGAACATGGGGATATCCTTTTGGACTAATATACTTTTTTACTTTTACCCATTTATCTTCCTTAAATCTCCAAAGATTTCCCTTTCGATCTAAGTAGTAACCTGGGTACCCAGGTATATTGTCTTGCTTCATAATTCAATATTAAGTTAATATTGTGTAGTGATTCTCCATTCATTCAACCGTTCTTTCTTGAAATACAGCTCGTATATACCCAATGGAGTAAATCCCATTATTGATAGGAATCCCATATAATAATAGAATGCCTCTACCAGCCTATCCTGGAATTCTAGTTCTTTAGTTATTACTGGTGACTGTTTCCATGTACGATTCTTAAGAGTATTTCTAGCAAGATTCAAAACATACACTATCTGAAACAAAATATTTTTCTCATTAGTATGCAAATTTGGACTCATTTCCTTGAATCCCTTTATATACTCGGAAGTTTTATCCTCAATTGTTTCGGATATTAGCTTGAAATTTTTGAATATACTACTAACGGCATCCATCTCTAAAATCATATGAATACCGAATGCCATTACGTCTTCTAAATTTTCTACTGCCTTTTGCCCTTTAGTCAGTTCTTTGTTTGCCCAACTATAGATATCCTCTGGCAATATATTAGCATATATCAAAGCTGATAAGAAGAATCCTATTGCATCTGCTTGTTCTTCATTAGCATTCTGTAGATTGTTGATTATCTGAATCTCTTCTATGTCGGTATATAAATTGGTATTCCATCCCTTGTTTTCTAGAATATCATTTATATTAGAAGTAGATTCATAACCCTCCATTAACTCCTCTACTACTTGAGATATAAGGGTTTTCATAAGAGATTGATTTTTAGTACTGTTAATATCCATGGGATATTCTGGTAACCTTTCTAAGGGTTTATAACAGTCTAATTGACGATAGCCAATCTCATACATATTCTCAAGTTCAAGCCCCTGTTTGATTTCAGGGGCTTTTTCTTTCAGATTAGAAATATCCATAGTAACTATTCTTTTTCTGGTACTGTATGATAAGAGAATAAATGTAATACTTGAACCAATACGCTTCCAGCTTCGATTCCAATGATTTCAGAAGTTGGGTTGAATACACTTACCACTACTTCATCTCCGGGAATTTGACCAAGTACTTCTATACCGTATACTAAACCACTGTTGATAGAATTAGTTTCTTCATTTGCAGCTTTCAGTACAGACTTAACTGGAGTGAATTCTTCAATATGAATACCGGTTGGGATTAATAACCTGGTGTTCTGACCAAGAACGATAGTTTTAATATGACCCTCACTGTTTCTATCTAAGTCGAAAGATACTTTACCGAATCCTTGTGGATTGAAGATTCTATTCAACCAGTTCCATTTCTGTTTGATTACTCCGTTATTGTATTCCATGAGAATATCAATCGTAAGATCTTCAGGAAGATACAGATAGAATCCCTGGTCTGCTTTCTTGGGATATTTTACCTTTCTTGATACGGTATACTTTATATGAGAGTTCTCTATCAGTTGAAGTCTCCTTTCGTGATCTTCTACTTTAACTTCTAGAGTTTTAAGCCGTTCCTCATGATTATTCAATTTAGATTCTGCAGTATCTAATCTAGTATCAAGATTATGTATCTCGGTAGTATGTCCGTTCACTACACTGTTTAAAGTTGAGTATCGATTCTCTAATACCGATATTCTATTCGCTAGTTCATCTAAAGTTGCCATATATTATTATTAATTGGTTGATCCGAATCCGTTATTACCTCTTGTTCCCCAATACTGAGCATCATTGTAGAATTCTTCATTAGTTACTTCTTCGGGTTCTGTAAGATAAATTGGTACATGAATAAACTGTACTAACTTGGTTCCAGCTTCTATTACTTGAATCTCATGAGAAGTATTATATACACCTATGTGAATTTCTCCGGTATAGGGAGAATCTACTATCTCAGCAGTATAGATAAGCCCCATCTTAGTTGATATACCAGATTTGTTTGCTGCCATCAGCATAGAAGACCTTGGTTCTAATAAACCCATGATACCTGATGGGATCAGTATTCTGGTGAATGGGTAAATGTAGATGAATTGTACTTGGTTATTTGGGTTATATTCAAGTCTTACTTTACCAGGTTCCGGTGTTTCAGAATGGAACATTAATTTGGGATTAGCATTTACTAAATCCTGTAGAGTTAAGTCTTCAGGGATATAGAAATCTAAACCTGCATCTCCTTCGTTTCCTCTTGATGGAGATTTTACGTCTCTTACTTTGATAAATCTTAATCTGTTCATATTATATTGCATTGTTTTAAAAGTTGGCCATAAGTTAATGTTGATGGATCTCCCTTGTGAATACCAAGAGAGTTCATCATCCTCCTTACATCTCTGCTTCCATTGCCGCATACATTAGCAAGTATATCCTCTTGTTTCACATAGTAATTTTGGTTGTTAAGGTATACCTTGAACATAGCCCATATCATTTCTATTTTTTGCATTCTTTATAAAGTTCTCTAATACGTTTTCTTGGTACTTCGAATTTCTCAACGGTTTTGGTAATAACTTCTTTTCTGTCTTTCCCTTTCCGAATCAAGCCTCGGATGTATTTCTTGATACCAACTGTGTCTTCTAATACATCCAAATCCTTGTATTGATTCTTCTGTTCTAGCTCTTTCCTTGTGATGTTCATATTCTGTGACATCTTGAATGCACATAATTCTGAGTCTCCGCATAGTTTACATTCTTTAGTTGATAAGTCATAACCAATACCAAAACAGGGGTCTGAATTAGAACCTAGTTCTGCAATATTAATAGGTTCTAAGGGATCCTGATTCTTGATATCAGGTAAAGTTTGTTTCTTCTTTGCCATAATTCCCAATTTAAAATTCTTTATATAATATCTTATGATATCTTATGATTTGAACATCCATCATCTCATCTTGATACAGAGTAATATATGAATGTCCTATACCATTTATAAATAGTTCCCTGATAGACAGAAGAATGGGTGGTACTTCTATTTCAGAAGTATATATCTGAACTTTGATTACTAACCCAGATTGAAAATGAATCATAAAATAATATTGAACTTCATCAGGCTTATTCCTGGATTTTTTGATAGGAGATATGTATTCTATTCCTATACCATTGAATATATGTTCTGGAGGTATTACAGAACAATTGAATAATGATTTGATTTTTTGTAGAATCTTCATTGTTTATGATTATTAATGGTTAATGCCTCTTAACGTAACATGTAATATACCTTTCCTCCTACGGAGAAAAGGTATATACTCATAGTCAGAAATTATTATCCTTGAAAAGGCTTATGTCTAGGGTACTTATCCCAGAGCTTACTTAACCGGATAACTTTAAGTCCTTGATCTTGATAATACTTTCTTCTATGATTCCCATGCCTACTTAAATAATTCCCAGGATAATGTAAATCATCTAGGTAAACTTTGGATTTGGATTCATCCTTTCTTACCAATCGTCCTAAGAACTGAATTGATTTTTCTTGAGAATCCATACTGGCAGTATTCAACAGATATCTGAGCTTAGGAAAGTTTTTACCTCGAGCAATAATTGTAGTTGATACAAGGATATCTATTTTACCCTCCCTAAAATCCTTCATTATCTGTTGTCTTAATTTAGTAGGAGTATTAACATGCACATAAGCAATATTATGGGTATTATCTAGTCTTTCTTTAAAGAATTTATATAGATTTTCACAATGTGCAATATGCTTACATACTACGAGAGCAGGATATCTACCTTGATTAAGGTTCCATTTCAACCTATCTAATGCCATGGTCCAGGCAATCTTATTATTGGTAATGGAATCATCATATATTTCATTATAGGACATACAATCTGATTCCCAATTACCAAACCAAGGTTTACCTTCTACTGTTTTTACAATTGTCTTTGTTGAATACCCTTTCTTAATCGAGTCCTTAAGTTTAAACTCTGCTATTACATCGCCAAAGAAACAACGTAAATTCATATTCTTAACTTTATCCTTGGCAAGCTTACTCATATAAATGGTACCAGATAATCCGATTCTAACTCGGGTATTAAATAACCTAGTGATCACATTCTGATATTGCTTACTACCTCCTTGGTCAGCTTCATCGATTAGTACCATATCAATCTTAGCAAGTTCATTCTGATAATATTTCATATTCCGAGAAATAGATTGAACCATACCAATGGTAAAATTACTCCAGTTTAAAACTTTACCTTGAACAAAGGTAATATCTTCTCCCGGTAGATATTGCTTAAATTCATCTCTAGCTTGATTTAACCAATCGGAGTCATTAGTTATAAGCAAAGTCTTTAACTGCTTCTTATAGGATAAATATAAAGCAGACATAATCAGAGTTTTACCTGCATTTACTGTATAATCTAATACCCCAATCTGAAAAGGTGTTTCACCTAGTTTATTAGATAAGATTGCCTTAACAGCTTTCTCTTGTTCGGGTCTTAATTTATACTTACCTATCTGAGTTACAACTTTACTGACTTTAGGTAAAGGTTGTCTCATATCTACTATGATAGGCTTAATTCCAAGTTCAATACATCTTTTATATACTGAAGGAAGTAAGCCTATCTTAAATTGACCAGTCTTGGTTATATACTTTATTTTGCCATCCCAGTTTTGCATACCCCGTTGCCTAGTACGGAGGTAAAAGGCATTGGGGTGTCTGATAGCAAATTCGTTATATAACTTCATTGCATATTTTAGGGGTATATCTAATTCTGCAACGTTACAATTACGAATTATGATTTTCATATGATTACTGTTACTGATTTACATTTCTTAGGTTCGTCATCGGAATCCTCGTATTCTTTCAGAGCTTTCTTTAAAAGAGAAATGTGATATTCTTCATCAGCAATGAATTTCTGGATAAGATAGGTAACTGGAATATAATCACTTCTCTTTATATACTCTTCTTTTTTATTCAGAGAATCGAATACTTTTTGATATTCTTCTAGAGTTTCTTTCTCTGATTGTAATGATAATCTTAAAGCAGATTCCGCTGAAGTACCAAGATCTATTATAGGATGTACGGTTAACTGATTATTTCCTGGGATATCGGTATCCATTACATCAGAAGCCTTTAATAAGAAGTCTCCCAGTTTATCATAATGTACCATCTCTACTAATCCGATACCCAGCATTAATTCCCCTATTTCTCCAAACCTAGCTTGATGCTGAGTATACATAAGGATTGAAGCTAATTCTGAATACCGAGTATTCTTGTATAAATCATATAAGGGTAAGATTATTTCCTTAGGCCATTTCTGAACCCTAGAAATATCCGGGTACTCTACTTTGCTATCGGAATAATCCAAAGCATTTACAGTGGCTTCTGCCATCTCTTCTAAACGATTTTTAAAAGCTTTCATAATTTATTAATTTTTGACCAGAGGCTTCCATCTACTTTGGGTTCCTCTGATTGTGAATGATTCTTATGTTTAAATAGGTATTTATTATACCTTTCGATAGCCTTGTCATTATACATCTGACTGGGTTCAGGTAAACCATTACACCAAGCAAGAGATTCAAATTGAGCATCGATAAATTGAGTTGGGTTCCATCCTTTCTCGGATAAGAATTTATCTAGCCTTACAAAGTGTATATACTTATCTGGTTGATTAACAAATGATTCGTATATACCAGTAACATCTGCTACCCTTTTTATGAAGTAATCATGTATAGCTTTAGCATTACCAGAATCCTCTTCCATTTCCAAAGTAGCAGAATATAAATCTGATATCTTTTCTGACATAACCGATAACCTGTTTAAAAGATTATTGTAATTACCATCCATTTTCTTGATACCAAGTTCGATGTATTTGATAAAACCTTCCCGGGTATCTAATTGGAAATCTTCACAGAATTGATTACATAGCTCTGCTATCTTTTTACATACTGCCCAATTTCTTGGTTCTGTTTCTCTTATTTTTCTAACTCCTCTATGTTTTAGTTTTATACGAGTTGCATATATAATATCCGCAACTAAAGCAGCATCTCCTTTAGATGCTAGTAAGATGTTAGAAACTTTCTTAGTTGTCTTATTGTTTGTAACAACTACAACTCTAGTATTTATTGCTTCCTTACGAGCAATAACAAAGAAAGCATCAATCGGAAAATTATATACCTCTAACTGAGATAGGATTTTTTCGAATTGATGCTTAGTTATATGAATAGAGGGGTCTCTCATACTATTCTCTTTCTAAGTTTACCGCACTTCTTACATTTTAATAGGATTTTCCAACCATCAATATATTCAACTCTATATATTACCTCCCAATCATGGAGGCATAAGTATTTAGCCTTTATAGCTTCTAATAATTGTTTCATATTCGATTCCCATAATATTTATAAATACATTCTCCAGTTTCTTTAAACCGTTCATAGGCCTTTTTAGTAGTAATAGCAATTGGATGCCATCCCCAATAATCATTTGGAGCATACCATTCTTCTACTACATAATAAGTTTGAAACATCCCAATAGTGCCTCCCTCATAATTAAAAGGAAAGAACCCATTCCTATGTTTAACTATTCTATGTTCGTTTAATTTAGGCATATCTTTTAATTTTAAGTTTATATATTATAATAGGAAATCATCAATCCAATAGGCTACGGTTTTTAAGTATTCTTCTAATTGAGGTAGAAGACTTTAACCTTAGCCTTAATTGTATATCCCTTATATTAAGACCTTTATAATATAAACGTAATACTCTACGTTCTTTTCTTAGCGATAATTTATTATGGGGCGGCTTATTGTAATTTGGATGATTAGGTCCACTTGGGTGTTCTAAGAAATGGAAGGAATTATTCTTTATAGAATCCTTAACATTGTCTTTTTGTGTACCCCAAGCTAAATTTGCTAACCTATTATCTAAGGGGTTATCATTTAGATGTCTAACTATAGGGTAATTATTAGGATTAGGTATATAAGCCATAGCTACTAACCTATGTAAATACCCATAAACATATTTGCCTTCGTCGTTCAAAAGTGATTGAGTATACTTCTTCCTCTTTTTACTCTCTAAAAGTCTGAATGGTTTCTTTACCCAACCCTTGTTTAAAGTTTTAAAATACAGTATGCCTTCTTTGGTAATATAATATCGGGATAAACCCCATCTTGACAGATTACTTTTCATTCCGTAACTTAATTAAATCTTGATAACTCTGATATCTAGTTTTGTAAACCATTTTTAGTACTGCTTTCTTACCTAAGTCATTTACATCTCTGTTGTCTTTAAATAATACCACCTTAACTTTTTTATAAGCTACTAACTTAAGAGCTAAATTAATAGCATAATCCCTCGCATCAAAATCTAATAAAAGTATAAATCTATTAACTGGAGATTTGATAAGCTGGTTAACTTGGTAAGCACTGATTGCCTTACCCATGGTGGCAATAGCCCTGTCTCCCATAGTAAGTGCATTGATTGCTCCTTCACAGATAAATATCGAACTATACATGTCGAGGGCATCTTGATTGAAGATAATAAATTCCTTTCCAAGTCCCGTAATATCTTTATTTGGATTATTGTATCTTGGGCCCTGTCCAATAACATTTCTCGCATTGTAATACCTGAGCGTGCCCTTATAATAATATGGTATGATGAGATATCCGAAGAATGGGCCTTCCGAAGATACATACCCGATCCCATGCTTTACAGTATCCTCAATTGTAAAGCCTCGCCCTGTGATGTAGTTTCGAATACTTCTTGCAACTTGTGATGTTCCTTGATTAATGAGTTTAAAGCCATCTGGTAAATAGACGGGTTTTACATCGGCCAATTCAATCTTCTCCTCTGTAAACTCCTTATCTGTAAAGTTTCCATTGTCTAAGAATTTTAAAAGTTCTGCATAGGTATCAAATCCCTCGACATCCATTACCAATTGTGCGGGGTTCATATGATAATTACATCTGAAACAATTGGTACGATAAGATGAAAGATTGATACCCATTTTGTGTTCCCTGTGACAGAATGGGCATACTGATAACTTTAACCATCCCCTTCTATATTCATAGGCACCCAAGCTTTTAATAAAATAATTGTAGAGCTTGGTTTTAAATTCGCCAGTAATCTTACTCATGGTTAAAAGGGTAATTCATCGTAGTATTCTTTGTATCTCTTATACAATCTTCTGAGTTTGTTTATATCTTCGCATCTCCTTACCATTTGATCAAATGCACAGCTTACTCTACTCCTAAGTTGTAAAAGTTCCTGATACTCTTCGTATTGTTCCTTTGAAAGGAAGAGTTCCCATCCCTGCCATCTAATACTCCTACCATCCCGGGTATCAAACTCTTTTAAATCTGGGGTCATATCCTTTAGAGTAATTTTTTTAGGACCAACAGAGTATACCTCTGCCCATTGTGGTTTACATCTACTATCCGAAGGTACTACATAAACCTTCTGACCCTTTTGAATTCCTTCTAATCTTTTAATCATATATCTCCATTTTTATTGTTATACTTATCTTCATTAGCATCTGGATTCCCTCTTTTCTTAAAGGATTCCTGGAGCTTTTCACCATAAAGTTCATCGTACTGTTTACGTTGTTCTTTAGTAAACTCTACACATCTTTGCCTTTCAACATCACATTTAAATAATGCTCTACCACTAGGTAAACCATCTCTTTGTACTACTAATTCACAACGAAGTATATCATCTTTTTCTTCTTGTTCAGTAGAGTTAAGACCAACTATTGTATGAGCATTACGAACAATTGCAATAGAACCCGAGATATCATTTTCATCATATCTAGTAGTCCTATGTTTCTTACCCTCTCTGGTAATATGATGAGCAGTCCATACAATATCTAAGTCCATCTCTTCTGCTAGGTTCTGAATATCGATATATACATTCGATATACGGTCGAAATCCTCTTTATCTCTGGCAATTGAAGCAAGCTTTCCTGCATAATCCACCATTAGTACTTTAATATTAATACCCTGGTTTCTTAACTTGATTATAAGTTCCCTTATATAATTGCAATCTGTAATCATTGCAGGAACTCTTTCAACTACTAGTTCAACTCCAAATCTTGCAAGTTTACGAAGATGTTTAGCTTCGAGTTTATCATATTCACCTGAATATAATTCCTTCTTAGTTTTATTGATAGAGGATTGAATAAATCGGTCCATGATTTGTTCTTTACCATTTTCAGTATCTACATATAAAACTGATTTCTTCATTCTTAAATACCCTCTTGCCAAGTTTACCATGAAGAAAGTTTTCTTAGCTTTGGGTTTATCGAGAATAACATTTACTGAATGTTCTGGGTAACCTCCAGCATTGGTAATATCATTAAGTTGTCTAAATGGACAAGGTATTACAGATGGTTCTGCTTGACGTTTGAATTGTCTTTCTGTAATATCCCTTATCATAAAGATAGGTTCATCATCTTTCTTAGGTTTTGAGTTTTGAAGTATCTTTTCTATTTTCCTTGAATAGGTTTCGTATTGTTCGAAGTTATCCAAATCAAAAGAATCATTCAAGTTCTTCATCTCTACATAGGTAGAGAATTGATATATCTTTTCTCGAATGTATTCAGAATCATTCAAGGGATTTGAATATAGGTCATCGATTATTTTATGGATATTGGGTATATCATCCTTAGTAACCAGGTCAACGTAATTTTTAGATTCAAGCAATTCTTTTATAACTTCTTTAAGGATATTCTTAGAAGGCATCTTGTTTTTCTTTTTGAAGAACTTAAATATGCCCTCGGCAATTAAAGAATGCTCAATCAGAACTAGGTAACTTGGTTTAATCTTTTTGATTATTAGACCTCCCTCTTTATCCTTTAAGAGATACCTTAGGATTTCTAATTGAAAGCTGGTGTCAAATTCAAACTTGGTATTATCTTTTTTCATATTGCAATATAATTAAGTATAATCATATAGATTTCTATAGTCTCGGTTAGAGTTGTACATATAGACTCTCATCCTAGTACTCACTAATCCTCAGCTTCTAGGTGAACTTTATTAATATATTATTTTATATTTGATTTATTATACTTATATTTGCATATCATTTTAAAACATAGACTTATGAAGATAAAGGAAAATGGCAACAACGGATCAGAGATACATAGGTTGAAGCCTATGCAAGAAAATTATGATAAGGAAACTTTTGATAGGATGTATAAAATCTGTAAACCAGTTATCAGACGTCTTACTAAGCAAATTGATAATAGGAGGTTTAATGTTACACCAGATATCATAAGTTCTTATTTCTGGGATAAGATGTTATTTGTCTTTAATAAATATTACGGTACTTGTGAAGAAGAACATTTAAAAGCAAGGATACTAGCTTCTCTCAGTACCTTTAAGAATCATTTATTAAGAACTGCTTATGGAGAGGGAGCAGAATATCATCAGAATCTTTACCAATTAGAAGATTTATTCGATAATGATAAAGAACTAGAAGATGATACAGAAGAAGAGAAAGCTAAAGGAGAAATGCTTGATATGTTATATAAATATATGAAGAAGAACCTATCTCCCGATGCTTATTTGATCTTCGAGATATTGCTTAGTCCTCCTCCCTATATTAAAGAGAGAATCAAGGATAGTTCTCGTATCACTAACATTTTATTAGTAGAGTTTTTTGATATGCCTAGAACTAAATCTTCGGTAAGATATATCTCAGAACTTAAAGAAGATATAAGATATTGGGAAGAGAAAGCTAAAGAAGACTTACATTACTAACATAAAAAAAGGGAACCCAGTGCATGAGGTTCCCTTTCCAGTGTAACTTATTTCCCAATAAGAATTCCACTTGTGTGTTGGACGAAAGCGATTAGCTGTTCTTTAAAATATAAAAGCCCTAATAATTTTAGAAGTTTATATAAACTTATAGTTTAATGATATAAGCTAGTACGAAATAAGGAGGTCTATTCTCATGAGGACTACCTCCTCCGGTTACTTGAGTATCTGCTGTATAACCTGAGTCAGGCCTAGTATGATTAGGGAATGGTCTATTATTAGCATTGTCCCCCCATTTTTCTTCTTTAAACGTAATCTTATGACTATGAGGAGGTATTTGGTCTAGAGTAAGAGTTACTAAGGCTTCTCCTCCCATGTTACCAATGGTATTATAATCCTGATTACTTGGATCATACCCTACTACAAATCTACCCAATAGATTAGGTCTACCAGACATACCATCACAGAATGCCCAACCATCTGGAGGAGTAGTACCTGAAAACATAGCGATTAATCCAGTGGGAACTGAAGAAGCCGAGTTTTTAATCATTTCTATAAGCTCATTCTTCAGATTAGTAAGATATTCTTGTAGATTAGTTATACCATTAGTCTGGTCATCTTTACCTCCGAATCCTTCCAGTACATGTTCTACTCTTTGAATAGAATGGGTCATGATCCCATTGTAGGCTGAGTTAAAGGGTAGTGGTTGAGGGAAACAACCTCCATAAGGGATGATTGCATAGTTTTCTGACTCCTTCGTATTAGTATCAGTACCAGAACCATATACTCCAATCAGTACCATGGTATTCTTACTATTTCTGTAGGGTTCACAAGCACCCTCTACCTGAGAATTAAGATAGGTATAATTTAATTTCTCATGTGAAGCAGGATTATTCTTTACTATATCCCAAGAGATTTTGTCTTCTGCTAAGGGATAGTAAGGATTCTGTGATTGTTTATACAGAGTATATAAGCTTTCATAAGATGAAGACCAATATGCTACGAAAGTAATAGGGTTTTCAATTGGTTCTGATACTTCTTGATGAACTGCGAATAAGAAGATATCTGAATTAGCTCCTTGAGCACCTTGGATATTATCTACTACTATCTCTTCATCATCAGAGATGAATATATAACCATCCCTAGAAATACATCCGAAGTTTATCTGAGGTGATTCTCCATCTTCAGAATTCTTTACCATATATCTAGCAGTAATTCTATCTGCTACATCATTCTTGAATACCTTACCATTTTCTGCTTTAGCTTGAACTGATAACTTGTTACCAGATACTTTAACTGAGCCAAATCCACAGAATGGGCCAAGAGCCACAGGGGCAGCAATTGCTTCTGCTGCCTCCTTGGATTTAATCAAACCCTCATATTTAAAGTACGTTTTCATTGTTATTGTTTTTAGATTGTTTATAATTCTTTGATTGTTCAGACATATCCTTGAAAGCTTCTGATAAGTTATTAAATTTCAAGGTTACTATAGACCAAAGTATCTTCCAAATACTGTATTTCTTTTCTACTCCGTGTAATGTACATATATGACCATAAATAGAATCTACTTCAAATCCATAACATACTACCAATACGGTTATAGACACTACTAAAGGGTCTAACCCATAGGGTTCTCCAATAGCTTTACCTAGAACTGCTCCCATTAATAAGTAACATATATAATCTATTATCTTATTAAAAGTTCTTCTTCCAGCTCGAGATTTTCTAATAGGTATGCCATTTAATTTACTAGCATTCATTCCAAACCAGAAGTCGGCAATTATCAATATGAATGCTAATAGGATCATCCATCGAAGATCATATAACAATTGAATACACTCTGTAGCAAAAGCTACGGTAAATCCCTTAGATACTATAGATGTGGTGGACGTTTCAGTATACATATCTTGATATTGATTTATTCTTGGGGTTTCGGGGTTATTCTCCATGCTGTATTTTCTGGTATGTCTATTTCAAAAGTTCTACTACTAATATCATCAGAGTTCCAAACCAATTCGTTTGGTTGTACCTCAAAAGCTAAGGTAACTTTGAATGTACACCTTACATCAGTTTTGTTAACAGCTTCGAATATATAGGTACCTGGGTTTGAGGTTACAAACTTATATGGTACTGGATGTGAATCAGCTTGACCAACTAATCTTACATCAGTTACGAAATCCTTATGATTAGAAGAACATACCACAGTAGTATATACCTCGCCCTGACCTTGGCCGCTTAAAGTAGCTTTTTCAGGACTACAGCTTATCTTAACTTCAAGATTATAATCCTTGATTACTAAGACAGCTTTCTTATCTCGATTACCCTTACCAACAAAGGTATAGGTACCAGCTTTATCCAAAGTGATAGTTTCTTCAAATTTATATTCTGCTCCCGTTTCCTGGAGTACTACTGAATCATACTCATCTATTTCGAATGGCATCACTTTAATAGTAACTGAATTACCTTCAGCAAGTTGATATGATACATTTACCTTTTGATTATTGGGAGTATTAGCCCAGTCCTTCGGAGATATCCAATTGGGATCAGAAGGATTTATGGCCTCGATATAAATATAAGGATCCTCGGGTTTAGTATAACTATATACTGACCAAGTAGTATAAACTGAAGGATCTCCATTACATACAGCTCTATAACTTCCTGATTGATTGCATGAATAAGTAGCACTAGCTTTACCTTTACCCGATTTATTCAGAGTAATATCAGCTAACTTGGTATTATCACAATAAATGCTAACTCCATAATCTATAAGATTATCTGGGTCATCAGAAGGATTTACTGATAAATAAATCTCTTGGTTTACAGAACCACTTCCCATCTCTAAAGATAAAGTTTGGTATTCCTTAGATAAATGGTAGGTAAATTTAGAGATACTGGTATATACAGTAAATATGCCTATACCATCCAAATTCTCTAAATTATCTTTAGTACAAGCAAACTTATAAACTCCAGTACCAAAAGTTTGGAAAGTATCACCAGATTTATATTTGATATTCTCTTTACCTATCAAGTAACATTCCAATCCTTCTTCATCATAATCATCTTCAATAGTTAATACTGTTTTAGCTAAACTAGTTGTATTACTTGATAACTTGAATTCTTCCGGAGTACACTTAACCTTATACCTATTAGGTTCTCGAGTAACAACTAGTGAAACTCTTTTTACTGGGTATTCTACAATCTGAAACTCATAAGTACCAGGCTCCTTGAATTTATAAGTTGAACCAGAGGGTTCAACTTCGGTTTCTCCCACTAATTGTACGTTCACTGGAGTTTGTTTGCCATCCTGGTATAGAGTAGCAGTAACTGTAGCAGATACTTCCTTATTGTCAGGAGTAATATGTAAAGTAGTTGGGCTAACAGAGATATTATAAGATTTAACTATCTCTTTTAATCCCACCCTTACTTGAGTAATCTTTGTTGGATCACCTACACTCCTAAAGTAATAAGTCTGATTACCTATAGTAGCATTAAAGATGGTACCCTTTTCATATTTACTATATCCCCAAGTATTACCATCTCCAGATACCTGATATCTTAAATCGGCATCTTGATAATTACTAGAAACAATTACTTTAATGGGTACAGAAGTTATATATCCTGGTTGAATAGTGTTTATATTTGGGTCTACAAACTCAGCTGTTATCTTATAATTATCATCTACTTTAAAACCATAATCGATAGTAGCCCCTACATGATAAGGTTTAAATCTATCGATTATGTTCTCTATAGCTTTTCTAAACCCTATAAATTCTCCTGAGTTACTTGAATAACCGTGACCAGTTATACGGAAGGTTACATTGATACATTGACTACAACCATAAATGTTATCGAAATTAGCCTTATCATAGTACTGATCTTGGTCAAAGTATGGATGTGTTTTTAACCAACCATCATAACCTGATTTAGCAGGATCATCAATAGTACAGTTTAACCCGTACATCCTAAATAGAATTTCGAAGAATTGAGAAGTACCTCTTATCTTTATCAAAGATATAGAATACTTAAGTAAATCTCTTATCTGTTTAGTAGATAAGGTTAAAGCTCCTTTCTTGGGTAATATCCATTTAGATTTAAGGTCATTCAATTCAGCTTCACTTAATAACCCATTATAATAAGTTTTGAAAGCTTCCTCATCTATATTGTTCCATCGAGCAAAAGGCAATTGCCCAAAGCTTTCCCAGAGGTAGTTCAAATAAATCTCTGGACAGGTATCAAAGTCGGTTATTCCTAGTAAACTCTCAATATCTGCGGATATATTATCTTGAAAATAACTTCCGCAAATTTCTAGGAACCTTTCTAAGATACCCTTTCCATCTACCTTATAAGTGTCTTGATCCTTATATTCAAAAGGTAGGAAATCTATAAGTTTCTTAAGGTCTATCATATTAAACAGTTTCGTGAACAGTTAAAGTTAATTGAGAAGATTTCTGGAATACAGGTAAATTATACCCAGGATCTTCATAATCCATATTAGGTTCTGAGATAGTAATAGAGTAACGATATCCTTGTTGATATCCGTTTGCTTGGATGTCCAAAGAGAAAGTAATACCATTATTTTTATCGGTAATATTTATAGTACTACCTACAGAGCCAGTAGTTTGGAATCCTCCACTTGAAGCTTTTACAGTGTATGAATTGCTTCCAGTAAAGTTTATAAAATAGGTCATGGACCCATTAGCTTTCTCTAATTTAAACTGACCAAGAAGTAATTCCTTGTTACCATATATGGTAACAGGCCAAGGTTTAATATAGAACTTCTTGATATGTAAGTAATCTACCGTAGATAGGTTATCAATCAAAGCATAAATATCTGAGATTCTTACTTTGCCCCCAATCTCGGAGTTCTCAATAGAATAAGCATTGTATAGGGCATTCAGAACTTGAGCTTGGATTTCGTTGGTCTTATAAGATTTCTTACCGGTTACTTCTATCTCTAAGGTTATATCTACTAATCCTGCAGATTTAACTTGAAGCCAAGTGGTTAATGGAGCTCTCTGTGATAGTTGGGTATAAACCTTGTTTATCATAGCAGAATCAGCTACTCCACCATTATCAGCACTGATATATACTGTAAGCTTTCTTCCACATTCATAATCTACGGCAGCTTTATTTACTCCATCTATTAGCATAGCTAAATCTACGAAGTCCTGTTTGCTTACAGCTACTCCAAGAGTTTTAACACTCAATGGTATATGTTCTTTTAACATACCAAAGTTCTCATAACTAGAACCTCCTCCTGCAGCATATTGATTACTAGTGGTAGCCTCAGATATAGAAGCTTTTACTATGGCTGGAGTTTGTACAATAGAACCAGCTGGTACATTACCTTGAATACCCGTGGTGATATAGAAGCTTGCTGATGTTACCTTTTGACCTGCAGAAGGTATAGAACCAAAGGTACCATCTCCAAATACTATTACGGCAACTTGGCTAGCATTGACAGTTACCATAAAATGTTTATCTGAAGGTTTAGAATAAGCAAAGGTATCTACTAAAGTCCAAGTAGTTCCATCGATGGATAATTGCATTGTACCATGCTCATAGTATTTACCATCGGGTAATTTACCTATTGTGATTTCTGGTCTACCTTCGGAAGGTATTACTAATCCCGACAATCCAGACTGATTATATTTCTCATGTTGAATCAGAGGTATTTTACAAGTAGTAACATTAGCATACCAAGTTACGTCTCTAGCAGAAAGCCAGGAGTTACCATTAACATCTGTAAAGAGAGTTTCTTTTGGGATAGTCAACCTAGAAGCAATATTACTACCTGTAAGATCACGAGTTAGGATTACATCTACTGAAGCAGCTACTGCTCCTCTTGGGTGATAGTCTACCAATAAGCCATGCTTTACTACACTATCATAACGCCGAGCCGTGGATAAGAAAGATTCCCTACCCACGTTATCAATGTAATAATGAAGTACTTCAGCAATAGCTGCAAACAGAGATAGGATAATTATCAGAATATTACCTTCGGAATAATCCGTGATAAGAGTCTGACCATTCTTATCCTTGATAGTAGTAAGAGATTCAATCAACTTAGCTTTAATCTGTTGAAAGGATCTCTGATAAGGGTTTAGCCATTTATTCGTTATCATATTAGTAAGATTTTAAAATATTTTCAGACCTATCATAACTAATACCCAATACCTGTTGGCTACCAGTTTGATTAATTACATAATTCATTTCGATGAAAAGCTTGGTACCCTCTAACCTCATATTCAGGCTTTTAAAAGTAATCCTAGTTTCATAGGTAGAGATAGCTTTCTTTAAGAAGTCTTTTACCAAGAAAGCTAAAGCCTGGGTATTGGGTTCTTCTATACATTCCCATAGCCTAGTACCAAAATCTTCTTGCCTGAATCTTTGACCTATATCATACCAAAGGAGAGCAGATAGGTTATTATGAACAAGTTCAATATCTCCATTTACTGGATACCAACCTTTCTCTCCCTTTTCATTCTCAGTAATCCGTATTGGAAACAAAGGGCCAATACCGATAATATTAGTGTATAAGTTATTTGCCATTAGTGTACAAATTTAGAATCCTCATAATCTGTTTTATTAAAAGTAGAAAATGGTTTCGTGACTGGAGTAATAACAGGTCCACTAACTGCGGGTCCTGATTGAATACCGGAGTGGGTATGAGAATTATATTGAGTTTTTAATGATTCTATCTCTGAAACTAATTGGTTTAGTTTCTGGGTTAATTCATTGATATTGATTATACCATCATTATTACCTTGGTTCACTATAACCTTTGAGGCATTCACATAAGCTTGAGCTTTAGAATTTATACTTACTGGGCCTTCGGCGTAAATAGTAGCAGACCCATATAAGTACATCTTGAGTGATCCATCTTTATCATTTAACCAGATTCTATTCCCATTAGGTGTAACTATACCCATAGTATCGGGATCATCCAGGATATCTGGTATTTGGTTTTGAGCCCAACCATGATATTCCCATAGAGGTTTACTAGGATCTCCATATTCAAAGGTAATATATACTATATCACCATTCTTAGGAGCCATCATTTTAAAACCAGACCCAGTAGATCCATGTTGACCCTTTGAATAAGCCCAGAGTACTATTCCTCCCATTACTTCAGGTATAGCCACTTTTATACGATTCATATGATCGGGGTCTGTGTTATTAACTACCATAGCCCTGTACACTGAATAGTATCTTCCCAAGGATTCTAATCCCTGTTCAGTTATTGTTTTTGCTGATTCATAAGCCATATTATTCAGTTTTAGAAAAGTCTTGGTTCATCTGTTTAATAATATAATCTATATTGAAATTATACTTTCGATATACATCCTTAGTAGCTTCTACCTTTTTACGTTTAACATTAGTAATGGTAACTACATCTTCTCCTTCCTTACCCGTAGATTGGTATACAGTTCTTTCTACTTCTATGATACCATCGTTACCTTTAGTAGGAGTACTAGCATTCTGTTCCCTATAGATAACCATATCTTGAACAAACTTTCTTTGTTCTTCGGTATTACCATCTAAGGCTTTGAAGGCTTCATATTCTGCCTTAGTAGCATTTATGGTAAAATCAGAAGAATGAGCATCTCCAGCTTTATTTTTACCTACGTCAGTAGTTCCTTGACTTCTGGCATTATTAGATACCACATCTTGGGTATTAATATTACCAGCAGCAACTTGAAAGCCAGCTGTTCCATTATTCCTAACTAATTCTAAGTCAGTAATATATCCTGTACCAGCATCCATTCTATGAGTACATTTCTTTATATACCAATACCCTGACCACCTTTTACCAACGTTCAAAAGCTGAAGTACCATGGAGGTTTTTAATGAAGGTCTTCCTACTACTTGCATTTGGCAGACCAGCTTTTTCTCGGTTATCTTTAAACCTCCATTAGCATTTATCCTCATTGCTCTTTCTCTATTACCTACTCCTCCAGTTCTATCATATAAGTTAGTAAGGGTTTTCCAAGCGGGTACTTTCAAAAGCTGTTTTACCTTTTTGAATACCTTTACTCGGCTTCGATAGTACCCATGATTATCTCCAGGACCTCTACCAGCTTGGACTGGATTATAAGTTTGAGGATAATAGGATTCTTCATGAAGAGTTAAGGGATAGACAATGATATTTGGGTCTTCTTGCATTTTAGCTAATCCCTCCTGAGTTTTCCTTTTCTCGGCATTTAGTTCAGTCATACTATTCACACGACTAGAAGACTTTAATTCTCCAGAAGAATACGAACGAGGGTCTTCCCAAACTTCAGTCCATACCTCAGTGTATTTATTTTTGAATACGAAATTTAAACCCTGGTATACTTGTTTCATTGCAGAAGTAAGGTCCATTCCTCCCGCTACTAGTGCATCAATAGAAGATTTTATATTAGTTAGTTCTCCTTTAGTATAAGCTTCCTCTAGCATTTGAGAAGTAGCATCCCTTAATTCTGTATCGGACATAGACTCTAATCCACCACCTGCATCTAAATAACCAGTACCCTTAGCATCATATTCTTTCTTAGCAGATTCAGTCTTTAGTCTTTGAGCTTGTTTTTTAGAAGCCAATTCTTCATCTAAGGATTTCAATCTGTCTTCTTTCCATTTCTCTACTTTACTATCAACATTAGGTTTTAAAACTTCAGGTGATCTATGGAATAATCCAGGACTTTGTACGTCTACTGTAGATAGGGCATCTAACTGTAGTGGGTCATGTAGAATCTCATTCTGTTGATCATCTATATAACTTACCTGGATTTGCATTTGCTTATCTTCTGGTTTTATGGTATTACCCAACTGCATCATCTTCTGCTTAGTAGACCTCTGAGTAGTAAAGGATACTCTTAATACCTCTCCGTTTTCAGCTTGGAATATATAGGTATGATGAGGAGGTTGTTGAAACTTACGATTATGTATGTAAATTACTCCATCTCTACTATCCACATACCAAGGCCCATTACCATAGGCAGCCATCTTAGCTTCTAGTTGAACTAGAACATTGTTACCTATTGTACCTAAGTTAGAATTAAGTACTTCAGCTAAATCGTCTGGCATACCTACTTGACCTATGCCACTAAACTGATTGGCATATAGAATGGTACCCTGTACTTCAGGAGTAACTTCTGTGGGTACCTGTATAGCTTGATAAGCTTGATTACTTATTATATTTGCCATTACTCAAACCTTTCTATTATTACTCCAACATTTAATCCGCATCCTGAATCCAAGAATTTAACCATACTATCATCGGTATCCTCGGTGGGTTTATGAGGTGGCATAAACCTAAGGTGATTTGTACCATCGATACATTTGATAGTTATATGGGTACCTGTAGAATCAAATATACAATCGAAATCTCTTACTTTGATATTTATAGCTGGGCTTGATACAAATGTACCATCACTAAAAATATATCCCCACTGTAAAAAGATATCTCTATTTTCTTGTAAAGCTTCTACATCTACGGTATCTGGATTACCAGTATCAATAGTTATTGTAGCTAAGTTTTCTTTTTCTTCATCATATACATATGACCAGCTACTTATATACGCTCCTAAAGGTATACCAGTAAGAGGGTTCATAACTGGTATACCTTGATTATCAAAAATGGCTAGGTAAGGAGTACCTGTGCCTTTATATAATATGGGATTATTTGCTTTAACTTCCATAAGCCGGTATCATTAATACCATTCCACCTTTTAATTCAGTGAACGGATTTATTATGTTATTATACTCAGCAATAATATACCATTTACCAGAATCTCCATAATACCTATAAGCGATATTCTGTAAAGTTTCACCCTCTTTCAGGGTATGCTGAAAGTCATTGGGAGAAGAGGGTATAAGTAATGGGTAAGATTCTAAAGAATAATCTCCATCTCCATAATTCAGAGTAAATCCATTATCGTATGGACTTGCTCCAACTAAATAAGAAGTTATATCCATGGTTACTTGATTTTATCGGTTGTAAAAATACCCACAGTCTTTTCTGCAGCTTTACTTTTAACAATATCCTCATAAGATAAACTATATGAACTTACTCGTTTGAATATTAATTCTTGAGTAGCAGTAGCAGGATACAGATTTAGGTCTTCTCTTATATCTACTGAACCTTTCATACGTTGTCTAGAAGCATTTCTAAAATTAGAAAGAGAATATGTAGCAGAAGTAAGTATATAATAATGACCTTCAAAAGTATCAGAATTTCCCCACTGAATCTGTAAGATTGGGGGAGCTGCTTGATAAGCATTAGATTTACTCCAGGATTCTAATAACCTACATTTAGTTAATACTTCAGCAGGATTATCCGGATCATCACAGTACCAAGATACATTGAATTGTACAATATCTTCTGAACCAGTATAATGATACATAGGAGTATTTCTACCCATAGACTTAATGGTAGCCCAAGTTGTTTCTCCTCTAAAGTCAAAGCTCAGAGGTCTATTCTGTAAAACAATATATTGGTATGGGCTAACATTAGTATTATATATGATTACCTGATTCAGTTTTCTTACATCTTGGCTTACTCCATAAAGTTTATTGTTTTCTACTACAGTCCTACCTTGAGCAGGATCATCTCGGTCAATCTTAATATTCCCATGCTGAAGTTGTAATCTCCTAATACTTTGAAGAGAGCTGTTAATTACTGGGTTCTTGGAAGATCTTTCCCTTTCCCCCAAAGCTCCATTAGGATTAAACAATTTACCTCTAGGAGCAGTATCCTTAGGTAAACCCGAAGTTAATCGGTTAAGGTGTATCTTAGCTCTCCATAGTTTATTTATGGGACCAGTAAGTACTCCAGCAGTATCTTGGGTAAGATTATTATATTTCTTAACAACCTTACCTGCTAGTTTTCCTAATATTCTTGCCATAATTTAAGGTATTAATCCAATTTGAGTAGCATAATTAACTCCTAAAGTTTCTCCTGGAGCAACCGATCCAACTGGAGCACCATCAATAGTAATGTTAACAGTACCATTAGGTTTATCATTCAGTAGAGCCGCTCTAATAGCTCTTGCCATTTTCTCAGTTAAATATTCATCGCTAGTTAGAGTTTCCTTTGATAAATTAGAATCGGTGTTCTTATTTAAGGAATCTATTAACCTAGGTAAATAATCTGCTACAAGAGGTAATGCTATACCAATAGCCATTCCCCAAGGACCTCCCAAGAATCCAGCCAATCTACCGAATAGACCTTTCATACCTAACCTAGCTACTGCTGGTCCGGCAGGGGGAGTAGGTGGTTTAGTAGTACCTCCTCCAAGACCTCCCAATATTGGTCCAGGTATTCCAAACTTCCTAATAGGTTTACCGTTAGGCCCATACCAACCTCCTCTAGGCCCAGCAGTCCAACCGAAAGCCATTGCCTTTTGAAGGTAATATTGTTCCCTCATAATCTGAGTGATATGTATTAATCGAGTTTCCAATACTGCAGCTGCAGAGGCAGACTTACTAACTCCACTTGCCGTAGCCTGAGATTGGGTATTAGTTTGTTGCATATAAGTAGAAAGCATTCTACCAGTAGCAGCTAGATACCTATAACCATTTACTACTAAAGCTGTAATTGAACCCCAAGCAATAGCTTTAACTACTATCTGACCTCCTAAAGTACCAGCTATTCCCTGTACCCATTGGGATATCTTAGTGAATACAGTTAATATTGGGTTAAAGACATCAGCTAAAGTTGAACCTATATTCACTACTAAGTTTTCAAAGTTAGACTTAAAAGCCTCGATAATACCTTGTGGAGTCTTTAATCTTTCCTCAGTAACCTGTTCTACTATGCCAGAGTTCTTATCGTATTGCTCTAAGATCTTAGTCATCTTATCAGAACCCGACATCATATTTCGAATCTGATTAGAGATATCACGAGTACCTCGAACTCCGAATATATTGTAGAAAGCTTTAGTTCTTTCCAGAAGTGGTTTGTTCATAAGAGCTTCACCAAACTTACGATATACCTTATCTAATCGAATAAGATTACCTTCGGCATCAAAGAAATCTTGTGGACTTAAACCTAAACTAGTTAATGCACTAAATCCTTTCTTTTTCTGGTTAGCTAAAGAAAGTTGCAAATAACGGATCATATTTGCTAATGCAGTACCAGCTGATGAACCCTGAATACCCATATCTCCCAATACACCAATAGCTGCAGCAGTCTGTCTTAAGTCATATCCTGCATTAGCCATATCTGCTCCAGCATAGGTAATAGCTTGAGCCAAATCAGTAAGAGACATATTGGCATTAGTTACGGCAGTATATAAATCATCTGTAACCTTAGTAGCTTGTTGAGAAGGTATAACATACATTGACATGATATTAGTCATCAAGTCAGCTACACCTCCTTTACCTCCAAAAGGTTGACCAAGGATAGATGCTAACTTAGCAGCAGGTCCAGTCATATCCTTTATCTGTTCTACTGTATTACCTGCCATTGCTAAGTACCTTTGACCAGAAGCAATATCGGCAGCAGTTAACGGAGTAACTGCATTGACTGCTTGAGCCAATTGCATCATCTCGGTTTGTTGCTCAGCGGTAGCTCCTGCAATCTTTGAGGCCATAAATATAGTATCTTGGACCTTAGCCGAATACTGATAAGCTTCTGCCATGCCTCCAAGTACTTTCATACTATTTTGTACCGCATTACCTGTACTCATCTGAATAGCCCTGTTCCAGTCATTCATATCATTCATCATATTGTTGAATGATTGTGAAATTTTACCGGTTTCAGAGCTAAATTTATCTCGGAGTACCATGGATACTCCGACTTCTACTAAACTTCTTGTATCTCCTATCATGTTGACATTTTCTTCTTCATTTGTTTATAATAATTCTCAGCTATGAGTAGGAATTTCTTTCTTTTACGAACGGGTAGACACAAAAAGGTGAGATAGTCTAAGACTATCTCAGCCCGAGTAATGTATATGTAATCTTCCTCTAAATTATATCTCCCGTCAAGTAGAAAAAATCAGGAGCAGCCATAATTGGGTAATCAATGATGTTCCCAGTTTCGGGGTTTTCGATTTGAGTATACCCATGGAAGATTGGGTCTACTGTATTTACCAACCGATGGATTTCTGCCATATCCCTTGAGGAGAATAGAGAGAAGTTTTCTACTTTCTCAAATTTATCATCTACCTTTAACTTGAGATTACGGAGAAGGAGAGTGGAGTGTCGAGTAAGTTTACTTGGTGAAAGCTGAACCATCTGGGATTCTTTTTCTCCATCCATCAATTCAAATTGGATTACCTTACCTGAATTCAATTCCTCGGTATATTGCATAAGAGTAAATCCGTCTTCTCCTTTTCTTCCCGGGTAGTAAGGAATGGCATTGGGTTTTTCTTCCATCTCTTGTTCTGTAGGAAGTACTGCATAATCGAAAAGAAATTCTCTCAAGTCCTGAGAGTAAGTTACAGAATCCTTGTTATCCCATTTATAAGTAAATTCTACTTCCTCTCCCAAAGAGAAGATTCGAGAATTAAATAGGATACAGTATCTATCCAGCAAAGGTAACTTAAGAGCATCCTCTATGATTAATCTACCTGACTTAGTAGCATTCGTTTTAACTACTATTGCTGAAATATACTTGGTAAGATTCATAAGATTCTTTGAATCTACCGGGTTGGTGATAATTTCTTCATCTTCACCATTCTGCTCCCTGATTTCGAAAAGTCTACCAGAAGGAGCAGTGAATACTAAGGTTCTTAGTGTCATATCCATTTTATCTAATTTTTAAAAGTTCATAATTTCATAGTAGCTGTAAGTATCAACAAGAAAGGGGTGAAACTCCTTATCTAGGAATCCCACCCCTCCACCTAAAACTCTAGTAAGAAAATGACTAAGAGAGTTAATACTTATCGCAAGTACCAACAGAAAATTCGATATTTTCTATGGTGTTTTCTGAAGCCATACGATCTAAGTCAAGGCCAGTTACTTTACAAGGCCAAACTTCTTCAAGCAGCCAAGTATTTAGGACGGATACTCCATCTTCTGCAAGTTCATTTACAATAGCAGTTTCCCAATATTCACTAGGAACTAATCCGCCTCCAGCTATCATATCTTGGCAAGAGTATAGCCAATCTTGAAGCCAGGTATCAGAACCAGCAGTAGTTAAGAGTTTTTCTACTACCAGATTACCTACGGTAACTCTACCAGCAGTTTTTACATCTCTGTTTACATCTCCATGAGCAACCTGGTCAATCTCTATATCCGGAAGTTGGCAAGTCTGGAATAGGTATGTATTGATGGGGTGTTTTGGGAAAGAGATGCTCCATAGGAATTTCTTTCTAGGATTCTTTACTTTTGCTCCCATATTTTATGATTTTAATGTTATTCGTTTTCTGAAATGTTAACTGAATTAGAAGCTGCATCGATTACAATGTTAATTGTAATTTCTTGCATAGGAACAATATCTTTGTACTTCAGGATTACTTTATACTTACCCTGACGGACATCAGCTTCATTATTTACAGAGAGTTCTGAATAAGAACCAGCATCCTGGTCGCCCATCCATGTGTACTCTGACATAGCATTTTCATCTACCAGATTATCCAGGATTGGTTTTACCTCAAGATAAATATTTTTCCAAGTACTCCAGATATTGGGTTCTTCCAAATATTTATTCAAGATAGGACGAAGAGTCTTCTTCAAGTACAGATTCAATCTTACGATTGAAAGGAATCTTTCTGAATCCTGTTTTACTTGAGAAGAGAAGCAATGCCATAACATGGTTTGTTTACCAGAAGATGGAGTATCTTTGATTACAATCATGTTGGCATACATCTGAGCCAATTCGTCCAGTTCATTATAACGAGAATCACTACCATAGTTAGGACTTACTGGGCCCTGACCATCGTAAATTATTCCTCGGTTCATACCAGCAAATGACTTCCAAGGTCCATAGTTAGAAGCAGAAGTATCACCCAAACCGAAGATGGTACCCATTACATCGGAATTACTAAGTAATCCGAATTCGTTGTAGTACTTGATACCACCTGCAAAGTAGGCTACATATTTAGAGTTACCGATACTACCCAAACAGCTATTAATCCAGGTTATAATACTCTGCTTATTTCTAGGCTGAGTTCCCTGAGTATAATGAGTGGTGTATTTTGGTACTTCAATGTAGTAAGTGTACTCTTGTAATTCAGCACACATTTCTTTAGCAGCCTTATGTACTAAAAGTACATCTTGGTCTGTTTTCAAATGCTGATGAATATGAGAACATGATAACTGATAGATATCAGTGTAATCCTTTACCAAATCCAAAGAAGCAATCCATTCATCTGCAGTAGGATCAGCACCAGCAGTACCAAGTGTACCATTAAACATAACCTCTTCTGCAGTAGGTTCTTTACCTCCAACTTGGATAGTTAACGGATTCTCGGTTTGGTCAATTGAAGTCTGGAGCCAAGATACTAAGTTCTCGAAAGATTTAATCTTATCGGTAGTAGTTACCATCTTAGGTTCCAGGTATGCAGAATTACTAGCAAAGTTACTTAAAGCCAAGTAATCTACAGAAGTTTTATTCTGAGCATCCTTAGTTTTGTAAGTAATTACTGGACCCGATTCCAAGATAGAACCATTGGCATCATAGATGTTATAGAAAACGGTATTCACCGATTTAGAGAAACCAACTTTGAAAGATTCTCCAGAACCAATGGGATCACCATAACCTTTAGTTACCAAACCAAAGCTTACTGTAGTATTTCCTGAAATAAATTTGAATATTTCTGAAGCTTGAGCATTTTCAGTTATCTCCTCAGTTTCATCTTCAGTAGATTCAGCCTCTTCGGCTTTAGTAACAGTACCCTTTTTAGCACCTGCTCCCAATACACGAATAATTCTTAGCTTAGAACCTCCTACTAAAGCTTTCTCTATGTTAGATACAGAACCATCAGGTACAATCTCTTTACCAAATATTCTTTGGAATTGAGAGAAAGAAGTAATTAATTCTGAAGGATCATCATAGGGACCTTTTTCAGTTCTAGCCAAGAAACATGATACTCCTAAAAGTGGAGTAGTCTGTTGAACATTGTTGTTCTCGAACTTAAAAACAACTCTGGGTGATTTTGACATATCCTTGTGTTTTATAGGTTAATATATTTAATTAATACCAGTAAGTATCGTTACCTTACTGGTATTATTAGAAAATTAATCCTCTTTATTCTTAAATAAACCTCCAATAGCCTTAATCACATCATAGAAACCACATCCCGATAAACCAGCAGCTAATCCATAAATTAATACCTGATAGAAAGGATAGTTTTCTAATAAGGGTGTAAGTTGTAATCCCCAAGCTATAATACATATGAGAATACCCACTAAGGCAGATATACCAATCTTAGCAAGTTTGTTGTCTTTGATAGCTGGGATTACCTTTAGTACCTGAGTAACCAAGGATGATACCAAAGTTACTATACCAGTAAATGTACCAAGATTAATTACGAACTCTGAACCAGTTGAAGGTTCTACTTCTGTAGCAAACAATGACACTGGTAAAATGAGTGCCATCAGCATAAACACTAACTTTTTCATTTTAGTAAATTTTTGAGTTAAACATGTATATTGAGATTGAGCATCTCCTCGTCCTTTTGGTATTCTGGTCCTAGTAAAAGACTTATATCTCTTATAGGTAATAGATCCCCCATTTCTACCAGTTTTTCTGGTATAATACCATCTTTACATACATATTGATAGACCTTTTCCAATAACCCATGTGATTCATCGGGATGATCATAGAAATTACCAATCTCTATAAATAAGTTCCCAGTAGGAGCTATCCTACCTTTATCCCATTCTTCTAAATCATTGAAGTAAGGTCTTATATAGCCTCGAGTAGGTAATGCTTCATAAAGAATAGAATGTAGTAATCTCATATCATTCTGAGTAGTTGCTACCAAATGAATATCAATAGTGATATCTTTAGTTTCGTAAGGGAACTCAGACATCTGATAATTGCCCGCATCTAATTTATCTCCAATGATATATTTCTCTACTCCGATATCTCCAGGATAATAAGCAGTGCTTTCTATAGTTATCCTGGGACATGTTTTAGGACCTCTTACCTGGTTATTACCTATACCGAATAAGTAAATGAACTTATCTATTGCTTCCTTATCTTCTTGGAATCTCTTTTCATTCTCTTGTGATAAAGGTAGATAATCTTCGGGGTTAAGTCCCATCTTCTTTTCTAAGAGAACATTCAATAAGCATATATAGAAGGTTCTCTCTACTATCTCTTGTGAATTTACCATAATTACCTCCTATCTTACTTTCATAACATAAGCCAATACGTAGTATGGTGGTCTATTCTCATGAGGTTGATTACCACCAGTTGGACCAGTTTGAGCCCCTGAATCATAAAATGGGTGTGGTCGGTTGTTTGCATTATCTCCCCATTCGTGAGTTTCTATACGAATCTTATTGTATGAATGGGTATGGCTTGGCATTTCTTCCACGGTTAGCCTATGTTCTTTTTCTCCTCCAGTATTACCAATACTACTGTAATCTGGGTCACTAGAATCTACTCCAACTACGAACCTACCACTTAAATCAGGAACACTTATATAACCTGCCCTAGTAGAAGAAGTATTATATTTCTCACCAATGGACTTATATAATTCGGGATATTCAGCTATACTTACCTGACCTCCATTACAGAGTACATAGTTCTCTGGAACTCCGGGGCCTGACCATAGTTTGATTATACCTATATCTCCCGAAGTTTCTTTTTTACCTTGTTTACAAGTTACACTTATAGTTTTACCAGACTCTCCTTGAGTAAATATTACTTGACCTACTCGTTCATTATACATATTATCATTTAAGCTCATGATAATAGTAGTACCAGAGCCAGATATATCCCCAGAGTTTTCCCGGGTATAGTTTACACTAACTGAATCACCAACTTTCTTTCCATTGATTACCCTTTGTTTGGTAGATACAATAGTAACCTCTTTGCTTTCTCCTGTAGGCTCAAAGTATAATTCAGTAGGTGAAACTCTGAAAGCATATTCCCATTCATCTTCTCCTTTTTTATGAATAAGCTTTACTTCTTTAGTAGAACCATCCACAGCTTCTACAGTTAATACTTGAATAATATCTTTATCTGTAGTATTCTTTTCTTCCGGTGTTACTGTTATAACAGTTCTACCAGAACCTTGATTCTTGCTTATAGTGAATCCCATTATTTTCTATATCTCCTTATTTCTTTACGAAGTTCTCTTACTATGGTTTCCTTCAGAACCTTCTTACCACCTACTTGTTCGAATGCGGGTTTCCATAATGGTCTTGGAGGTAAATTACCACCTCTAGAACCATATTCCAACATGATAGCTACTTGGTTCAAAGTTCTTTTACTAGTCCTATCACCCTTTCTGGTTTTCTTAAGATTAGTAGGTATACCTACGTAAGTTCTATTCTTCTGTTTTACTATTTGTACTGATCTCAAATACTGACCCGTATAATTCAAAAGGGTATGCTCTCCGTATCGTTTAATAGTATTAGCCGAGTGAGGATCCCAATGAGTTCCTCTTGGAGGAGTACCCGTTCTTAGGCATTTTTTCACAAGTCTGAGAAGTTGATTGCCGAATTTCTCAGTAGCTCTATCATAGGCATTCTTCATGATAGATGGGGTTTCGGCAATCAACTTCTCAGCTCTAGCCTGTTCTTTTGGGTCAGTATATATCTGTAAGTCTCCCAAGGGAGTACTTATAGTTATGTTTACTGACTTACTTGCCATCTGGATTTTCCTTCGGTTTATTCAAGCCAAGTGAATCCATCATAAGGTTTATGGCTTGCTGTTGTGATTGTAATACTGATACTACATCCTTCCTGAATGAAGCAAATTCTTCATTGAATTGACTACCATTAGTTGGCTCTTTGTTTTCGAACATAGCAAGGATATTATCACATTCCTTTACTATGTTCTCGTATTTACCCACATTATTAATAATTCCGAGAGCCTGTGATCTTTGCAATGATACTTCGTTTATAATATTACTTCCGATTAGAGTGTAGTACACATTGTTATAAATACCTTCATTTCCATCTGAAGGTAAGTATACTGTTACTGTACCAATGGAATCTTGAAGAACGATCTCTATAAGATTAGAAAAGCCATCGCCATTTTCATTAGCTCTGGGTTTACTTTCTCCCACCTTTACTACTTTAGCTCGGTCAAAGATCGGGTACATTGATCTTCTATCTCTTTCTAGAGTAAAAACTGAATCTCCTCTTTGTAAGGATTTGAATTTCATTTCTTCCATACTGCATTATTTTTTATTGATTAGACTTAATCCCATTTGAACCATACTGGGATTCTGTTTCATAAATTCTACTAGGTTCAAGAAGTTATAGTATCCATAGATATCTATCAGTCTTTGTGCTTCATCAGCTACTCTCTTTGCTACCTCTAAATTAGGAGCTGGTAGTTGCATTTGGAGAGTAAAGGTTTGTAGTTTATTATCTTCTTCCATATTTCTTACTAGATTAAAACGAAAAAAGGGAAATACCCACTACAGGTACCTCCCTTTTCCCTAATCAACTTTAATAGAAATTATGCAGTTTTATTACCTAAAGCCTGTACTACTGAGTTAATGATGTTCTGATCTCTTTGAGCATCAACTACTCGATTCAGTCTAGCAATTTCTTGGTCTTTTGCAGTGTTCTCAATCAAGCACTTAATCTCTTGCTGGCCTTTCATTACCTCGCAATGATTACGTTCTGCCTGAAGAGCCAACCTGTTTTCGGATTCTCTAACTAGGCCTTTAATTTCACAGCAGCAAGTTGACTGTTGATGTTCCATCTGGCAAAGACGGTCCATAACCCGATTGAACCCTGCTCCCATTTGATCACGAGAATCCCGGATATCAGAATTAGTCTTATAACCAAGATCACAAAGGCCACGTTCAGTAGCAAAGCGATTGTTAAGTACTTCTTTACCTACACCCTCTACTTGTCTAGAAACTCCTGCAACTTCAGAAGTAACTCCACGAGCAGCATCAGATATGTCTTTGTAAATACCAGCTTTTGCTTCCTGAACAGTAGATTCCACTTTTTGGATATCAGCTTTTGTGTCATTGATTTTGTCCCACACAGAAACTGCAGCAGCACCAAAACCACCACCTACTAAAGCTCCACCGACAGCACCCCAACCGGAGCCCCATCCTCGATTATTACAACATTCATCACTATAACGATTACGATCCGCAACCACTACAGTACCTTCACCAGATTTAACTTCCATAATGATTTAGTTTTAAAGTTAATAATTAAATTTATCTATCAATAAATGTACTAGTGTTGTGTTTAGGATTAAATTGTCTAGGTGGGCCAAGAAACATCCCAATGATGGGTATTATTCCCCTCTTCAATCCTAAAGTTACCAATTGATAACCATAAACCTCTTACAGAATTATAGGCCCATACATAAACATTATCTCCAACCCCTCTATCCTTAGTAGTACTTTGAATAGAATTCACAGTTATTTTACCTTCTACTGAGTCTACTATAATACCTTCACGTATTAAGCTCATATTATACATAAAGTCAGAAGTATGAGGTATATTAGCCGTATCAAATAATCCCCACGTATCTTGATCATTACCATTTGAAATATTTAAACTTAATTCCAATCTGAAATTATTTATTTTAGCTTCTTGAAGAACTCTGAAAATTACTGTTTTTCCAGATGCCTTCTGTCTAAGAGTATCGGCTGCTGTTCTTTCGGTAGATCCATTTTCAGTTATATTTGCTGCAAACCTAAATGGGGATTGAGAATCCCGTGTTAATACAATACCTATAGATTGAGTTTCTATCTCCAAATTGACCATTTCTATATCGTCTACAGATAAGGGACTACCATTGTGAGTAGAGATAATATTAAGTACATGTTTATTTACCAATCCATTTGAGGGGGCTGAGAATGTGAAATCGGTGTAATGCCCATTACCATCTGAGTCAGTAATATAAAACTCATAGACATCTCCTGCTTCTTGAACTATTGTCAGAGTACAAGTTTTACCAGATTCCCCTTGAGTAAAGGTAATAATTCCTGTTCTAGATGAACTACTGTTATTAGTGGCTACCTTATATGTAGCCCCAGCACCTGAACCAGATATAGTAATCCAATCCACATTAGAAGATAAAGCCCAATTAAGGAATTGATTATCATTCTTCCTAGAATATACTCTTACAAGTCTATTGTATGATGAATCTGAACTTGGCCAACCAGAATAAGTAAGAGAAGTACTCAAAGAATCCCCCGAGTTTTCTCTAATACCAAACTCATAAGTTGAAGCACCCTGTTGTACAGTTTGTACTAACTCTCTATCTAAGCCATTAGGTTGATTAGCTCTGATTGTAAGAGTTCTGCTTGCAGGCTTTGAATGCTCAGGTATGGTAAGGGTTACTTTAAATATATAATCAGTCACATTAGTAATGGATTCGGTTACTCCAGAAGGCAAAATAAGAGTAGGTTTAATAGCTTCGGTAGAACTTAAAGAACCGTTAACATATCTAGACCTATAACTTTTTATATAAAAAGAAATATTACCTCCTTTACCTTCAACAGTACCAATGGATAAAGTACTAGTTTTATACCCATTATTCTGTTGGGTACTGTGTTCAAATACCATACCACTACTGGGATAAGTTACCTCAGCCGAATTCTGTGTAATGGTTAAATATACAGGAGTTGCCGTATCATAAGTAAACTTAATCTTAAAAGTTCTAGGTGATGAGTTAGGATTTGGTGCTACACTAATACTACATCCACTAGAATTTTTACCAGAGATGGTAATATCAGATGAAGTTCCCTCAACTACTTCAGCTGAAGTATAATGAGTTCTAATGTTTTCTACATAAGTTCCGTTTATATATTTATCATAATTGGCATTTACTGTCAACCTAAATTCTGAACCAGTTCCAGATACATTCTTAGTAGTAGGGTCTATAGACAGGTGATCTACATAAGTTACTTGACCTCCTTCCTGAGAAATTGAGATAGTCTGGTCTGTAGCAGTTGGGAAATCGAAAGTAACCGTAAAATTTCTAGCAGAACCACTATTACTTGGGATAGAAATACTATTCCCACTAATAGAAGCCGGACTAGAAACTCTTACTGTAGCCGTTTCTGATTCTGTATAACTACTTCCTTGACCATTCCAAGTATAACTTCTACTTGCACTCTTAGCAGTTACATTAGATTGACCTCCACTGTAACTGAAAGAAGTTTTATCTACTCTACAATTATAACTCCATGAAGAATAAACTTTTCTACCTGCTGCCTGGGTAAAGGTTGCCCTTAGGGAAATATCTGAATACTTCTGTTTCCAACTTACTACGGTATCTTTGCTATCGAAAGTAGTATTATTAGGTACGAATCTTTTACAAACTCCATCTACCTCTTTTTTAGTATACCACCCATTGGAAGGTTCAAAACCTTGTTCCCAAGTAAGTTCTTCCTTGGTATCGGGCAGAATAACCCCATCTACATATTTAACTCTCCAAGATTCAATAAGCCCACAAAGAAATTCTCCCCCAGTAGCTGGAGCATCAAATGATGGGTCTCTAATCCACTTGAACTCATATTTCCATTGCTCTGTATGGAGATCTTCTAACTTGACACATTCGTTGTCACCATAGCTATCAGCATTACTAATTACGGCATTAAGACTGGTATTCGGATTGTGACCTGCATTTAAGTTGGCTAATATCTCAGCTTTGGTGGGGCACTCATCAGAGACCTTACCCCAACCAAGCTTCTTATAAATAGCCCTCCAAGTTGCTATTTCTGCCATATTACTTATTGTTTAATTGTTTCTTAAAGTCTTCGAATTCTTTTCTCAATAACTTAACTCCTTCAAGAGCCATGACACTGAGCATTTCATATTCTACCACTTTTACTTTTACATATTCCTGACCATCTTCTCCAACGAAAGTTTCGAATCTAGATTGGTTAGGTACTTGAGAAGCAGGTATATTATTCTCTGATACCAACAGCGGTTCGATTTCCTCTAAGCTCTGAGCAATAGTTCCCACTTGGTATTTACCATTCATCTTGAAGTGAACCGTAGGTATATTGCAGATTTGGTCTAGAGTATGATTCAAATTCTCTACTTGAGATTTTAATCTACCATCAGATTCCTTCCAGAAACCAGAAGCTGCAGTAGTTTTAGCAAATACTACTTGGTCTGTAGTAGCCAATCCTAATTGAGCTCTAGTTACATTGTGTGGATTATCCTTTCTATTTGCATGGGTACTTAAGTCGGTCTGAGCTTTTGTACCTGCAGCCTTAGCCTCTGCAATAGCAGTAGCTTGAGCAGTAGATACTGGCATATCTGCTGGAGCTAAGTTCTGTACATTACCTAAACCTACCTGAGCTTTGGTTACATTGTGCGGATTACTCTTATTGCCGATATGAGCATCTAAGCTTTCCTTGATTACTCTATCAGAATCTTGGATTAATCTCTCTAATGTAGTTTTAGCAGCATCAGTATAAGCCTTAGCTTCATTCAAAGCATTGGTAATATCTCCATTCAGACCAGAGTTAAGTTTGTTGAACATCTCTGGAGTCATGACTCCTGCAGTAGTTTTAGTTGCTGGATTTATGTAGCCTTGGTCGTGTCCATAAGTATCATACTCAGCCCCTACGACTGAATAGTAGTTATATTGGATAGCTACTTTGTCTTTGAAGTGTATAACCTGGGTACTTGTAACTAATTCTCTTGGGATAGAATCAAACATTCTCTTATCGGCTGCAGACATAACTCCTGCAGTAGTTTTAGTTGCTGATTGTATACGTATAATTGCTTCTTCTACACTGGGTCTGTCAAATCTTGATTGTTCAAACTTTATCTCTACATCTATCGTAGATGCCTCTAAACCTTTAAATCGGGAATAAGCATTTAAAGTATCAACCAGAGATTTTCTCCAATCAGCTAAAGATTTACCCTTAGCACCATCATAAGCAGTACCAGTAACTTCTCCCAAAATCAGAGAAGAAGTATTACTATCTACAAATTGAGTACCTGACCAACGGAATTGATAAGGAGGTTCATCCGGAGTAATATTCAGATATATCTTACCTGATTCTCCAGTAATAGGGTTAGCATGGTCTGGGTCAGAGTATAACTTAATATTACTCAGTTTTCCAGTTTCACTGACCTCATAAGTAGCATAACCCTCGATAACATCATCAACATAAGAAGGCAATTGACTAGAGGGTACTAATCCATTACCATCCAAAGATGCAAATCCATTAGCCTTACCCTTAGTTGCTACGAAATCATCATGCTTCTTTTCTAAGTTATTGATATTAGTTTGTAACTTATTCTCAAGTTCCGTATCTGCATCTTTTCTATCTTGGATTTCCGTATTAATAGTACCCATCAAGTTATTATCATATTCAGCACGGGAATCTGCCTCGTCCTTGATAGCCTGAGTGAGTTTAGTGTCCAATGCCTGGTCAGCTGCTTTTCTATCCTCGATTTCTTGGGCAAGAGAAGTTTCAGAAGTTTCTTTCAGTACTTCAATTGCATCTTTTCTATCTTGGATTTCCTTAGCAATTTGATTAGGTAAAGTTTCATCTAACTTAACCTTATCCGCAGCAGACATGGTACCAGCTTTAGTAGTTGAAGCCACTGGTAAATATAAAATACTATTATCATCTTTATATACTCCTTCACTTACAATCTTTCGGTTTACTAATAATCTAACAAGGTTAGCATCCGAAGCTGCTGCTTCTCCAACTACTACAGTCCGAGGAATAGAATCAAATAATTTCTTATCTGCAGCAGTTTGTACACCAGCTTTTTCTGCAGTAGAAGCAGGTATATCTACAGTGAAATCATTCGATTTCTGTATTCCTTCATCAGAATTATAGGTACTTCTACTTATGTTAGTAGTAACTACGCCTGCTTTAGGAGTATAGCTAGCTCCAGTGATATAATCATTAGGCATAGAATCCGATCTCTTCTTATCTGCGGCTGATTGAAGACCGGCTTTGGTATCAGTAGAAGCAGGAATAGCAAACTTATCAGACCTGGGTTCTCCATAAAGATTGCCCTCTTCTTTTACAGAACTCTTAAAGTTTACTTCAGCAGAAGTACCATTGATAACCAAGTTCGGATCAATTTCCGTAACCATAGTTAAGGGTAAAGCATTTGAAGTTGCTTCTTCTTCCTGAAGACGTTCATCTAAGCCGTTAGTGATACCATTAAATTTATTCTCAAGTGTGGTATCAGCTGCTTGTCTATCCTCGATTTCTTTATCTATACGTTTACCCAGAGCATTATCAGCAGCAATTCTTGCAGCTTCTTCAGCATCAATATTATCCTGGAGAACTTTATCTGCAGCAATACGCTCATTACGTTCTGTAGTAAGGTCCTGAGTATTCTTATCTACTTTAGCTTCAATACGAATATCCTCAGCCTTTCTAGCCTCAATCTCTGTATTCAACAGTTCCTTGATTTCAAGGTAGCCAGTATTCTGATTACTTTGTAATCCCTGAATTAATTCTAGGTTACGTTGAATATTAGCAGTATTCTTAGCAATTAATTCATCCTGAGCCTGAGCCTTTGTTAATAATTCAGAACGAGTTTCTGTTACGAAAGTTCTCAGTTCACTTACTGTAGCATTAAGTGTAGTACTTAATTCAGTAAACTTCTGAGTAACTTGTTCATCAGCTGCAGTTCTATCGGAGATTTCCTTATCTATAATACCTTTAAGTTCAGTCAGCTTATTAGTAATTGTAGTTGCAAAGTTAGGATCATCTCCCAATGCTTTTGCAATCTCTTCTAGTGTATCTAATACTCCAGGAGCAGAACCAATAACCTTTTGGATTGCAGCTTCTACTTGTTCGGCATTCTGATAGTTAGAATCGTTTTCCAACTGAGATACCTTAGTAATGTAGTTAGCAAATTCCTGGATATTATCTAACTTAGCTTTTAATAAGTCGGTAAAGTCATTTGAAGAAAGCTCTTTGCCATCTACTTTATCAACCTTTCGGTCATTCAAGTTTTCAACAGCCTGAACTCTATCTGATACTTCCTGAGTAATCTTATTCTCTAACAGAGTGTCTGCCTGAGTACGATTAAGGGTTTCGGTATCAATATTATTCTGAAGCTTGGTATCTTCTTGTAGTCTACTATGAGCCTCATCACTGATATTTTTAGATATAACTGCCAAATCATCTTTGTGATTTTCCATAGCCGTAGTCAGAGAATCCTTAATGGCTTGTTCAGCAGCCTTAGCTCTTTCTACTTCAGTTTGAATAGCAGTAGTGTTATTAGTTACTTTCTCTCTGAGCTCAGCTAAAGAACCAGTTACTCCACTATTAATGCTATCTATTCTGGTACTTAAAGCATCATCTCCTGCCTTACGATCTTTAATCTCCTGGTCGATTCGAGCATTGATTTTCTCATCTTCATTTGCCCGGGCAGTAGATTCAGTATTTATCAAGCCAGTGAACTTATTATCTAATAAAGTATCTGCTGAAGTTCTATTGGAGATTTCTTTGTCAATATTCTGTTGTAAAACAGTATCACCCGCTTCTCTCTTTGAAATTTCAGTATTCAAATCGATAATTACCTTATCTACCTGAGACTTAAGATTAGTATCAGCATTGGCTCTTGCTTCGGCTTCTGCATTAACCATGCTTTTTAATTCAGCATAATCTTCAGCTTCCTTAGTAATCTGGTCGTTTAATCGGTCAGTATTACGTTGGATATTTGCCTTGTTAGCATTTACTTCTGTTTGCAAAGTATCTATCTTAGCCTGAAGTTCATTTTTAACAGTATTTACCGCATCCTGAATAGATAAAGCCAATTCTTGTATCTTGGTAGCATTAGCAGTTACCCGAGTATCTAATGCAGCATCTGCCGCCTTACGATCTGTTTCTTCTTTAGTAATAGCAGCCTGTAATGCAGCATCAGCATCTTTTCTATCCTGGATTTCCTTATTCAGACTAGCTTGAATACCATCGGTATTACCAGTAATCTTATCTACCTCATTATCAACATATTCTTTCAGCTTAGCTTCAAGAGCAGTATCAGCTTCTTTACGGTCAGAAACTTCCTTATCTACATTAGCTTGTACTTGGGCATCAGCCTCTGTACGATTAGTAATTTCTTGATTCAACTGTTCGGTGATAGCTGCCAATTTCTTGGTAATGGTAGTTGCAAAGTTGGGGTCATTACCCAAAGCATCTGCAATTTCCTTCAAAGTATCAAGAACCTCTGGAGCTTCCCCAATAATCTTTTCAATAGCTGCCTGGAGATCTGCTTCAGTTTGATAACCAGCATCATTGATAAGCTGAGATACTTTTGTGATATAGTTGGCATGTTCTTCAATGCCATCCAATTTAGCCTTGAGAATATCAGTAAAGTCGTTTTTAGTAAGAGAATACCCTTCTCTTTTATCTACCTTACGATCATCTAAACCATTATCTGCAGCAATACGTTCTTGTTTTTCTTGCTCTAGTTTTTCAAGCAATTCAGTTTTATTTGTACCTGCCTGAGTTTTCAAATCCTCAATCTTGTGATCAAGGATTTCATCTTGAGCAATACGAGTTTCTTTTTCATTATCAATGTTGTTCTGAAGTACAGTATCTGCATTCTGACGGTTCTGAGCTTCTTGAGTAATGTTCTGCTGTAAACCATTATCTGCATTCTGACGGTCAGAAACTTCTTTTACAATCTGCTGATGTAATACTTCATCCTGAGCAGTACGAGCTGCAGCTTCGGCATTAATCTTGGATTCAAGTTCTTGGTCTGCAGTTTTACGGTCACTGATTTCAGTGTTCAGTTTAGATTCTAATGCTACATCGGCATTTGCTCTTTCTGAAGCCTCGGTCAGAATCTTATTATTTAAGTCGGCAATATCCCTAGTATGATCTAACTGTACCTGATGAACAGCTTCGGTTAATTTCTCATCAGCAGCTCTACGTTCAGCAGCTTCCTTTTCTACCAATTCTTTAGCATATTCTTTGGCTTCGGTTAAGTTATTATCAGTTTCTACTTCCAAATCACCAACCCGGTCTTCTACCTTTTGAATACGAGCATTTATTGCTTCGATCATCTTAGTAATATCCTGTACTACTTTAGTGATAGCTGCATTCAACGTATTAACCGAGTTAACCAAGTTATCGTTCACAATCTTAATCTGAGAAGCTAATTCGTTTTCACGATCCTTAGCTCTGGTTACCTCAGCTTCTAATTGAGTACGTAATTCGGTTAATCGGTTAGTGATATTGGTAGCAAAGTTCGGGTCATTGTTTAATGCTTCAGCCAATTCTTTCAATGTATCCAAAGCATCATCAGCACCATCCACTAAGTCATGTATATATTTCTCAACTTGTTCTTGAGTCTGATATTTCAAGTCGTTTTCTAGTTGAGAAACTTTAGTAACGTAGTTAGCATGTTCCTCAATTCCATTCAATTTTTCTAGCAATTCATCAGAAAAGTTGTTTTCTGACAAATCCCAACCTTCTTTCTTATCTACTTTGTTTGCAATTGATAAGAAGAATGCCCAGAACTCTTTAAGAGTTCCAACAAAACCATGAGCCAAAGAGTCATCATAATAACCTTGTAATAGCCGTTGGTCAATTTCTTCGCAAGTGTAGTATTTACTAACGTACATATGTATATATTTTAAGGTGTTACTTTATTTTTTCCCAATAACAGTTCTGAGTTATTACCTCTGAAATATTCTTTTTCTTTACCGGCAAAAGCATTTAGGATATCATCTGGATCATCTGGGTTAACATCTCCTCCATCCTCGATATCTCCCATAACTACTGCATAATCGGGTAATTTCCTAACTCGGAACTTAATAACTTGGCCAAAGCCAATATGAGGTATATCTTTATCCCATACCTCTCCAAAGTAATCTTGGTAATTTGATACGAACTTCATACCAGTCATAGATTGCATGGTAGTAGCCGAATTACCAGTACCAGGCATTTCTATGTGAACTCCAGAAGGTCCATTCAAGATTATAAGATTACTGTCCCACCAATCCCCATCTACATTGTTAAGCTTGGTGAAACGTAACATTAACATTTTCATATCTTTATGGGTTTTGTTCTACGAATTTGATTTTAGTATCTCTATCCCTTTTAAGGATTATCAAGAATACCAAAGCTTCATCTTTAGCCTGAGATACTTGAGTATCTCCAGAAGGTTTATATACTATCCCATTGATAACAAATCTATCTTCAGACCAGTTAAAGTTCCAATAACCTTCTTGATTGAGATATCCGATTTGTTCTATGTAATTCTTTGAAATAAGTATAGAAAGGTTCTCATCATCTAATTCTCCAGAAACTGTAGCTTTATTTATTGGCCAGTTCCTAAAAGCATTGTAATAGCATAAAGCTTCTATGGGAATATTATAATATCTTGGGCTATCATCCTCAGCATGATTTAGATATTGATTAACATGTTTAGCCCAAGTAATTGTTTGTCTTCCAGCATCCCAGTCTAAGAAATCAGTGATAATCTTTTTATACCTATTCCAAGAATGGTTCTTAACCATTCTCCAAGGTTCTTTTGTCATGATTTCTTATCTATTATGGTTAACGAAGGTTTACTTGCTTTATTGAGAGGGGCTGTTGGATTTGGTCCTCCCAAAGGAGTTGGTTTTCGATGATTTACTACTCTTGGTACTACTAACCGTTCTATTTGATCACAGAAGGGTAAGTATATCTCTAACCTAGATGCCAGCATACAGAGATTCTTTCTCAATTCATCCATATATCCTCCAGGTTGAATCATCTTTGAATAAGTACTCCATAAGCTAGATATACTTTCGGATATCTTATCATAATACTGTACTTCAGTAGGACCAGTAGTAATTTGTTTTATCCTATCTCCTCTAGCATGTTCTCCAGGTGAATCACCATCTTGGTCTGGTCCAGTGGATTCAGTGGAGATAATTTCTCTGAAACTGTTTCCTGCAACCAACAGGATATTTTGTATTTGTATATTGAGATAATCCCATACTGCCAATTCCATAATTAATTGGTTTTCTAGTCCCTCATACCATAATTCATCATTATATTTATCTGGTGGTATAGTATGATTTACTAGTGGGAAGATATATAATTGCCATTTAGTTATGTATGCAGTTTTATCTTCTATGGTCATACTCCCATGTAATTCTTTGGGAATATACCTATCTATCAAATTATAAATGGTATCTTGAAGAGTAGTATGCCCATAATTACATACAACTACTGTTCTTGTACAAGTCAAATCTAATCCTTCTGAATTAGTGACATGTAAAGTTACATCATAAAATCCAGACTTCTCATAAGAGTAAGATTGATGTCTTCCACCATTGAAAACCTCTCCCTTATCATCGCCAAAGTCCCAGTCAAAAATAGATTTGGCCGGGACTTTGGTTAATACTCTAAATGAAACTTCCAGACCTGATGTTACATATGTGAAGTCTAGATTCTTTTTCATTTATATTCGGATTTATTTATTCTTTGTTTTCTTCGAAATCTTCAAGTAAAACTTCAAGGATATCTTTTACGGTATCTTTCGGGTCGGCTTCGATTTCGTGTTTCTTAGCAATCAGCTTAACTTCCTCAAGAGAATATGATTTGGCAATCTTACCAATCTCCATTCCCTTTGCAAACTGAGCAGCTAACTTTTTATCAAGTTTTTCTATATCCTCAGCAGTATACTTGTCAGTTTTGTTCTTATCCGGAACTAAAACTAAGTGGCCAGAAACTAAAGCTTTCTGAATACGTTTTGTTCTGTACTGACGAGCAGTAAGTTCTCTCTCTTCGCCTTTTGCAATTGAAATACCTGTTACCTGGTCATTAAAACTGTATGCATTAGTTCCAATTGTTACAATATAAGTAGTAGCCATAATCTTTTATTTTAGGTTATAATATAAAACCCCGAACAGAATGTATTGAAACTGTTCGGGGGAGAAATTAGACAAAAATACAATGAAGAAATCCCGGATATTATTCTAAGTTAACCAATAAATATGGGTCAATGTTCATGAAGCTCGGGAATCCAGCTTCGGAGAATTTCTTATTAGCTGCCAACAGAAGAACAGCATCCTGGTACATCTTAGAGAAACCAGTAGTCAGAGAAGCATATACGGCTTCAGTCTGATTAGATACGATTCTTTCTGATTCAAGCATCAACTGTTTAGCAGTAAGCTTAATCAAAGCAGCACTGGTATCTACCATCAACAACTGCTGGTCAGGAGTTCCCGGGTGAATGTAGAAATCAGCCTTATTGGGAACCGGAGACTTAATGTTCAGTGTAGCTTCTGTAGTTCCTGAGTGACGTTCTTTGAATTCCGGCAAGTTCAACATTTCGATAGCCTGGTCTTCACCACCAATCATAGTAGTAAAGTTACGGCCCATACGAGCAGCACGAACCCAGATATGCAACAAATCTTTATAAGTAATACCGTTGGTTGTTTCATATACACCAATAACCGGAGCAGATTCAGAACCATCAGCTTTATTACCGTTCATCAAAACATCCATTGCCAAAGTATCCATAGCATAACCCAACTGAATACCAAAGTCACGGAGATAGATTCCCAATACGTCGATGGAAACGTAATTTTTAACTTCGTCAGTAAGTTTAAATCCTTTACCGATTTTGAACAGAGAAACTGATTTCTGTCCGAAGCTTACATCTCCCAAAGGAATTGTTTCTGCTTCATTTACCTTAGCAGGAGCAGCATCCGACATATTTACCATCGGCATAGTTACCTGCAAACCATTAATCGATTGGTCTGAAGCAATGATGTTCGGATAGAAAGGTGCCTGGCGCATACCAGTTGTAATAGCAGCACGGATGATTTCCGGCACAATCCAACGTATGTTCTGTTGAGGCATAGTGAAGATGTTCTGCATTGTATCAATCTTCGGATTAATACCCAACTTTTCGAAGAAGGCATCCTGTGATACACCATATTTGCCCTGTACCAGTTCTTCCAGAGTAACTTCAATAGGCAATGTATTGTTAGAACCCTGACGGTATGCTTCCAAACTTCTTACCATTTCCGGAAGTTCCTTTCTAAGGTCTTCCATTTTTAATTGTGTAAATTCTGTATTCATTGTTCTTTTAATGTTCAGTTAATGATTATCGTACCAATACCTGGATAATGATTATCGTACCAATACTTGAATAATATCATTAGCTTCATCAGCCGGTACGATGCTAATGAATTTTGTTTCATCGTCTGAAGTTTCAGCAGTTATAAAACGGTCAATCAGCAGTGTATCTGTGGGTTTTACATACCCACATTCCATAGCCTCTTTAGCTACCCAGTTTACAACCATGAAAGCTTCTACAGCTACGGTTACTTCTACAGGGAAATTTCTTTGAGCCTGATAAGCAGGGTTAATGTTGTCAGTTACAGCTATACCCAGATAAACCTGGCTGCCATTTCCACCCGGGATATAAGGTTCGATATTACCATCGGTATCCAAAGCTACCGGCATACCCTGATGAATAACTTTGTTTTCTTTTACACAGAAAGCCTGATGCAACTTGTGAGATTCGCTCTTATAGATCACCGCTCTGGGAGTTTTTTCACCAAACAGAGTCATCGGTTGATCCTGATTTACCAGCTTAGTAGTAGGATGTGTATTCATATTCTTCTTATTTTAGAGATTATTTTAATTTGTTTGAATAGATACCTTTCAGAATCTCTTCAGTACTCTTTTCGGAATTCTGAGCAGTAGCTTTGTTATAGGATTTATCCTCTGCCTCAGTTGCAGAAGAAGCACGGCTTACATCGTGAGAACCGCATTTAGCACAGGTCATTGGGAATTTTTCTTCCAATCGAGCTTGGTAATCTTTAGTAAGAGAGATCAAAGTTACCATGCCGGTAGTTTCGGCATTCAACATTGTAATGATAGTTTCATCAGCTTTGTCACCCATAAGTTTTTTATAGGTTGCAACAGCATTTTCACGGAGAGATGTAATGTGGTTTTTACCTACCTGAGCCATTTCCTTCAGATTTGCAACTTCTGCATTCAGATTAGTAACCTGTTCTGTAAGAGAAGTTTTTTCTGTAGTTAAGTTATCCACAGTAGTCTGAAGAGTGTTACGAGAATTAACCAATTCCTGAATGGCTGCAAATGCAGTTTCCTCGTTCATCTCTGTACCTTCGGTAAGAGTAAGGCAATCTTTACCAAAGATTCTTTCTAAAAATTTTTGTAGTTCATTCATATCTTTATTATTAGGATTTTGATTTCCTTGATTATCATCATAAGATTGGGAAGTATCGTTATTTTCACTGAACAAAGCTAGATCAGTTTTCGTATCATAGAAGAAATACTGTTTAGACTTATCATCTCTATATTCTTCGTATGAAGCCCAAGTTCTCTTGGCAAAATTGGGATTAATGATTTTACCATCATCCCCAATCTTCTGAGCAAAAGCATCAGCTCCATGAGATACCAAAGAGGTTTCTAAGTATCTTACTACTTCAGTAACTATTCTTCGTACCATAACTCCCTTAGAATCATAGGTACCCAGTTTCTGGTAGAATTCGTTATCTCCCATATTTGGGTGAGACTTATCCCACTTAAACTGTACTGTTACTGAATTAGAATGGATAGATGGGGGATCCATAAGAATGCCTCTAGCAATTCTCGGATTGGCTTTACCATCAATCTTTAATATACCATTAATACCTGCAGGGATAACAAAAGAACCATCCTTGTATTCATCTTGCCAGATAACTTTTGATACAGCTCCAATAGCATTACCAATATTAGTCTCATGGTCACAGTTTACTGTTTGTCCCAAAAGCATTCTCATAGAAGCTTTTAATACTCCGTTTTGACCAAAATCGGTAGGATTCCAGTTCTTAGACACAATAGTTGCAGATAATAATCTGAACATTGGTTCAATAAACTCCTCATCTTTAGGAGTAAGTTCTTCTGGCTTCAAGTCAGGATAATAGGTATTATAATCTATTTCTCCTCCCCAAAAACCAAATTGACTAACTGACTCCTTAGAAGTTTGAGCCCATTTATAAAAATTCTCCGAGAAAGTTTGTGGTTCTATAGAGGTTGGGATATACCCAGCCATTATAGTATGACCACTACCTATCACTAGAGAATCTAAATGTTCTCTGTTCTTTTTAGTAATCGGTTTACTCATCTTGATTTAGTATTTTGATCTCCTCGTGAAGGAGCCGGGTTATTTTTATCTCTTGATCTACGAGCAGATTGATTCTTATCATCCTGTCTCTGTTTCTTCTTAGTACCCTCTTGTGGGTCTGAATTACCTCCCTTAGCAAATTGGTCTTCCAATGAAACTCTTGGTTCTTCTTCTGAAGGAGAATCATAACCCATTTCCCAAGCATATTGATATTGAGAAATGATACCTGCCTTGTAAAGTAAGTCAAGGTTCTGAATCTTATACTGTCTACCCTGTTGGATTTTAACCTCATCAGAGATAGTGGATGATCCCCAAGTAATGGATATTCCCTTACAATCAAAGCCAGCCAGACGTAGTTCTAGTTCATAAATAAACTTAAGAACATAAGAAACTATCATTTGGATATTCTTTAACTGACTTATAAGCTTAGAAAGCATAATACCAGTTGCTCCTTCTCCAATGGAAGCTTGTACTCCAATTAGGTTGCCATTTACTCCCAAACCATTAGCAACTGATTGCTGGTTCATATTCCAGGGTTTATCAATATTGCTCATCTCTTTTGAAGTAGAGTTAAGTTTAAACTGGTGGTCATCAATGTAACCAGTTACTACTCCATCCTTCATACCTTCCCTTACATTCTGTTTCAAACGTATTAGCTCCCTATTTAACCTTTTAGTGTAAGCTTCTACATTTTCATTAGGTTTCTGTTGTGGTTTTTCCATCAAAGCCTCTAGAAAACCAACCATACCACAGATTTCCATGATATGTTTAAAATTGGTTTTCATATCATGCTGACCCTTTAATGAGTCCAATGATGCCATAAAAGGAGGTATTCCGTAAGGTTCATCGGTATCATTATACATACCCACATAACAATAGGTCTCTGTATTAAGTTTGATATAATCTTGCTTATTTGAGCCATTCCAAAGAGTGTTCCTCTGATATGGGCTATAAACTCCGTTATTCTCCCTTTTGAATACTATCCTGTCTGGTTTGAGGAATAATATAGTAGCTAAACCCTCAAGCTTTTCATTTGGTACGGCTTCTACTGAGATAGCTCCACTAATCATCAATTGGACTATCATTTTGTTTACCAATCCATCCATACCAGCAGTATAGTTAGACCATTTGGGAGATACCTTAGAAAGATGATCTCTCATCTTATCAGCCTCTTTATCGGTATTATTAGGGAAGGTTATGTTGTGACCAGTATTAGCAAGCTTAAACATATCCTGTAAAGCTATGTTAACATCTGGATTCACTTTATATAAATCCCTTAAAAGCTGAATCACTTCAACACGAAAAGAAGGCGTAACCATCTGAGTTAAGCCTTTCAATGTATGAATGAAGTTACCTGGGTCATCATCCGGTTCCGATACTCTACCGGGTGAAATAGGTACCTCCTCTTTTTTACTTGGAGGATTAGCCTTGTTTTCTTGTATTGGAGATCGATTCCTTCTATCGAATCCAAAAAACTTAAGAATTTTCATTTCGGTTGTATTATTACATTAGTTTTTCCTTTTCGTATGTGATTACAAATAGCTTTACCAAATATATCATCATCAGAATAAACATCTCCTTCCAAATCCACATCTACAGCAGAAGTATTATTTCGGTGTTTACCCATGGCTACAGGTCTACCCAAACCATCATATATAAAGGTAGGAGCTTCTTGAACAAAGAAAGGATCTTTCACAATGATATTCTCTTCTCGAATATCTTGTTCTAGACCCTCTATGATTACTGAACGATTCTTTTGGGTAGTTAACCAACCAGGAGATTTATCAACCTCAGGTCTAGACTTACCTTTCTTTTTCAGAAGCTTTTGATAGTAGTATAGGTTAGGGTAACCTTCTGATTGAAGAGCAGAAGTTACTGCTAACCCAACGTCGTTAGATTCTGGAGCTACAACAGCAAAATTAAATAATTGCCCAGTATCTCCCAGTAACCTAGCATATTTATCTACTGCCATTCTTCCCTTATACACAACTTGTTCTTCTCCCAGCTTGTCCATACAAGTGAAAGAAGAATAGTCTGAGCCTCTACCTGTTGCAACGTCTGCACCGATAAAGTACTGTTTATTTGGATCTGGTTCGTTGAATTGTCTATACTGACGATTGAAACGATATTTTAAAACTGGATAATCACTTAAGCAATCTTCGATAGCCTTGATATCTGCCATATCAAATACTGTATTACCTGAAGAAAGAAAGTCTCCATCTATTTCTTGTGCAGTTCTTTTTGGACCCAATGCAGAAGCCATCTGGTCATACCAAGATTGATCCCGTTCTGGGTGCATCTGCCAATATAATCGAATAGCATTGAAAGGATTACCTCCAGCTATAGCATCTACCCATGTTGAATGGTAAAAATTACCCATACCGTATGGAGTAGAATTGATGATGGCTGAACCTCCGGTGGAAAGCGTAGGGAAGGCAGCTGCCCAAATAGCTGAAGCCCACCGAACGATTGCAGCCTCATCAATTACCAGGAGAGAAAGAGATTCTGAACGACCGGCTTCGGAAGATGTTGGAATGGATTCTATGAATGAACCATTATCAAATTCAATCATAGAGGCAGAACCAAATTCTCCAGTTCTTCCGTTGATTATCGGGGTTTGCATATACCATGGAAGATTCTTATACATGAACTTAATCTTCTTAAGTACCTTTTTAGCTGTAGTATCCTTAATGGAGATAATGTTTATCTTCTTATTAGGATGATATGATGCCAGCCATAAGCAGTACATAGATATAAGTTCTGTAATACCCGCTTGCCTGAACTTTAACAAGATATTGAATCTCTGGAGTATAAATTGGTATAGTACGGCTTTTTGATACGGATATAATTCAAATCGAACCTTTCCTCTCACTGGATGTATCACATAACAAAAAAGACTGAAAAAGAAAACATCCGTTGTAACCCTAGATAGATTAGATAATTCTTCTCTTGTAAGGTTAGTGGGTGTTTCCTGTATCTTCTTTGCCATAAAATCTAAAATTTATAAGTTATTACCAGTTCTAAATCAGTTTTGATACCTGAGAAATATCTTGGGTAATAAAAATTGTTTATCCCCAGTTTGTAATTAAATCTCTTAGTCTCGATTGAAATTCCTGTTCCCAAATCCCATAGATTGTTAAAGGGTCGGTACTTACCATAAACATAAGGAACTAATCTTATTCTAGATTTAATTTCTTGTGTGGTAAGTTTTCCGTTATACCAAGAATACTTGTAGTTATTAGGGTCGATATTGAATAACCTACTAGAATAAATTCCTGAATTTTGATTAAGGAAACTCAATGTAAGTTGATTCTTATCGATTACTAATTGAACAAGAGAATCCTTCTCTGATATCTCTGCTGAATCGGTACTGCATAAACCCTGGCTAACCGAAGAATGCGGAGAATTGTAGAGAAGGATTCTACTTGGGTTAAGTAAATTATCGTAGGAAATTGGCAGGAAATCTTTCCTCAAATAAATTGTATCAGTATGTTGAATGATCTCTTTATCAGGTAACATACTGAGTTGTTGATTCAGTTTGTAATTCCTGAAGCAAAGGTAAATAGTAAATCCTAGTAAAAGGACTACCATGGCAATCTTAAGCTTCTTCATTGATAAACTTCTTGATTCTTTTCCTTAACCAATAATTCTCAATCGGTGAGATCTTAGATTTTAATAAATAAAACTTAAACTGATAAGTATGTTCAGTTTCGATTATCTCAAATCTTAATCTCGGTACTTGTAAACATATAGCTTTAGTAAAATCTAGGATTACTTTTAAGTTAGATTTCTTAACCGGTACTTTAGTATTTATCATTCTCATAACAATAAGTTTTAAAATTCAGTTATACATAGTAACATCTTTTCTTAAGTAAGCTGGGTACCCAGCTTACTTTTCGATGAACGTAGTGAATCGAAATGTTTTTATATTTCCTATTCGTATATATCCTATATCCTAATACAATGTATACTTATATACGAAGTATATATAAGTATAGAGCTATATAATAATAGATATATATATACAAAGTATATTATATATATCTATTATTCAAAAAGTTTTTACAAATAAACTTCCTAAAGACATTTCTTAAACCATAATCCTACTTCATATACTGACCCTTTGCTCAAGGTATACCTAGCTTTATTTAACCAGTAATGATAAGTCTTAGGATCCCAAGTTGCAAATCCCCGAATAAACACTCGGTAATTTTCGGGGAATCCCATAATTGCCTTGAAATCATAAATACCCAAAGGATACCCATCAGGTCTAAATTGCCTATCTGAGGGTCTGAGTGTTAAAGGAGGTTTATCCTCTTCTAATCGGTATACTCCGGGTAAAGTACTCATCTTAGCAGTTTTAATGGGCCATTTCTTTTCATCTTTGAAATCATGAGTCCAAAGTTGTTTTACTTGTCTGACTGTAAGATTTTTCTTTTCAGGTAATTTCCGATAATCATACATGGCTAAAACTTTATCAGAGAATGGAATTAAAGCTTCCTGTGGGGCTTGTACTAGTAAATCTCTAGTAAGTTTTGGAGTATTTACTTGGAATACTTCATTAAAAGAATCCAAATACTCTTTTCCCTTGTCTAAATGAACTCCGATAATTACTAATCTTTTTCTTGATACTTGGGAGTTTCCGAAGTCAGAAACGCTTCTTTCGTGAAAAATAAGTTTATAGTTCTTAAAGAAGTCCGTTAACATTTCTTTAGAAATGAGAGATAGCAATCTTGGTAGGTTTTCTATAAGAAAGAGAGCGGGTTCGTAATATTGAATTGCTTGGAATACTAGTTGTATACTTTTATTACTTTTAGGGTCTCCAAGAGCCTTAGATTTAGATAATCTCATTACTGAGCAACTACCACAATCAGGGCTAGATAATATGATATCTGGATTCCAATCTTCGGGTAATTCATACCCTTTTAAGAAAGGTATACCCTTGAAATTAGCCTTCCACTGGCTTTCAGATTTTGTGTGAAAAACCGATCTTGGTTCAATATTTCCTAATATGTTATACTTAGTACTATTTTTAAATGGGAATAGTAAGGCGGCGCCGCCTGCACAAACTCCTAAAATATTCTTTATTTTCATTTTAATTTAAATTTATGAAAGAAAACCTATTACCGTATTACCCATCTTATTATATTAATGAAGATGGTACTGAAGTATATCGAAAGAACTCATTCATTAGTAGTAAAGGCAAGATTTACCAAAAGAACAAAGGGTCGGATTGGTATAAACTACGTATCAAAGTTTGTAGTGATGGTAGACCTAAAGTAAATCTTTGGAAAGACAATCATAGAGTTAAAGTAAGAATTCAGAGGTTAGTAGCATTAGCTTGGATTCCAAATCCAGAAAACAAACCGTATGTATGTCATAAAGATAACAATCCTCTAAATAATCATTATAAAAATCTATACTGGGGAACTCCAAAAGAAAATGCTCAACAATGTATTAGAGATGGTAGATTCCATTTTAATTCTGGTTGGAATGCTTTTTCTGATAGAAAGAAGTATAGAATATATAGATTTATGTTACGTCATCCCGATTATACTGCTAATGAGATTGCTAAAAAATTTAGTACTGGGAGATGTATGGTATTTAAAATTAAGAAGAAATATGGATCGTAAATCCCACATACTCCCAGTACTTTTAAGTCTTTCATTTCTTGTAACTTCTCAATTTTATGTATTTGAACCAAGCATAATGCTTCCTAGTTGAAATATAATCCAGGTTCGAATCATTATTATGAGCTTCTTCCTCAAAACTTACATCATGATACCTTTCATTCTGCTTGTTCCATTTAGCAAAACAAAGTATGATTAAGTACTCGATTCCATACCAAAGGTAGAAAAATATCCATAACATCTCAGCCATTTGCTTTGAATGTATATGTTCATGGTTATAATCTACCTCAGTAAACTTAGCCCCCTTTCTTACAAACACTAAACCAAAAAGGTTGATGGCTTTGTATCCCTTGAAAGGTATAATGTTGTTGTATATTACTTTCATAATTTATCTTTGAAGTTTTCGTAGGTATTTCTTAGTTTTTGGTCGTAGTTATTGTCTTTGTAACCAGGACCATTATATCCTTTAGCGAAGGCATCCCAGTCTTTTGCCTTCAAATGTTTCACTAAACCGGAGTTATAGAGGAAATGGTACATCATTTCTAGCTGAATCTCATGAGATTCAGACATCTTTTGGATCATTTCATCCACTGATTGACATCCACAAAGCTGATAATTGAAGCCCATAATCTGTCCCAATCCCCAAGAAGTAGCTAAATTAGCACAGTTTTCATCAATTTTACGAGCTGCTTCGAGTCTTTTCCACTCTCCTTCACCTCCTAAGTAGAATTCTTTGGTCCATTTTTGATAAACTAAGGATGGATTTCTCTTGGCTAGATCGTATAAATAGGTTCTTTTACCTTCTCCATCGAGTTTTATCTTCAAATATTTCCACATTACATGACCCTCGAAGAGAATCTGAGGTCTACCAGAGGGTAAAAATCCGTCTCGATTACCACATTCTACTACAGTTACTGTCTTTAACAGAGCTGGTTCAAGGTTTAACTTGTTTGCAACCTTGGCAATTAATTCGTTAGTAAGTTTATCCATAATATAAATTCTTAGAGTTTACATTAAAGATGGTAAAGTATTGCTTGTAGCCTTTCTTAGGTGGGTATATCGAGTTCTATTTATCAATGAATAAATAATTTAATTATGGATATAGGAAAGAAACAACAGATTATGGTTGATTGGTTTAGGAAAACCCTAGATGAATCTAAGAAACCCTGGAATACCCAGATATATTTGATAACTGATAAGTATCATGTTTACATTGCCAACAAGGATATCAGATTAATAGGAAGTAATTTCGGTAAGGCAATCGATAGACCTCTGAAATATTTCTTATTTACTGATGGTAAGGTACAGTATTTCAACAGTATAGAATCTCTTGGCTATCTGCCTTTCGAATTATGGGACGAATACCCAGTCAATTGCAAACCTCTAAATCCTTGGGAATACGACTACTATCGTCAGCATGGGATAACCTCAGAAGATTTGCAGAATTTATTCAATAATGATTGATATTTAAAAATAAAATAGTATATTTGCATAACAGAAATAAATAATATATTTATATGAAAAAAGAAATAGTAAAACTCAAAGAGGGTAACTCGGTAATTTACCAAGACAAAACCCTAATGGAAAAGGCAAACGTAGTATCTATCGATAAAAAGAATGGTACTGCAATATTATCTAATAAGGTAATAATTACTAGAACAACAAATCTAGAGGGTCAATTTACTCGATTAGATGGGAAAGGTAATGCAATAATCCTACCTTGTACTACAGAGAATGAACAGAAGTACAATGCCTTTGTTGCATATCACCAATCCAAGAAATCCTTAGAGGCAATCAAAAAATGGTTGGATGATAACGGGAAACACAAGGATGATGAAACCCTTGAGAAGGTGATAACCTTAGATAAGAAACTTAAAAAATTAATTGAAAAGCTCAATGAATAGTACTTGGATAATATTAGGCATAATCTATGGGATATGCCTAATCCCCTCTATACTTCTAACCAAGATGTTATGTCAAGAAATTAGGATGCTAAGACCTTACCTATTATTTCTTACAATCTGGTTAGTATTACCTTTATTTCCTATTTACCTAATATTCTTTAAAAAGAAAAACAATGGCTAGAATTAAAGATTACGACGAAGATTTATCTGCTCCCAAACTTCTAAGAGAAAGGGCAAGAGATAACAAAGGTAGGTTCATTAAAAAGGACCTACCACCCTACTTAGGGGCTGAGCAAGTATTAAAACCTAAGAACTACTATCACTTCGATAGTCATGGTAATTATAAGGGTAGCTCAATGAATTTTGATGCTATGGTATTACTTGGCTTTACTTGGTTTAAGTTACTGGGAGTAGCATTAATGATGTTGCTATGGCCAATAGTATTTATATATGCCCTTAATGATGGGATAAAGAGATACCCATTTAAGAAGTATGCAATCCCCTATATATTTATCTTAGTAGTTTGGTTTATAGTATTCTTATATGGACTAGTATCATGAGCAATATAGATGAAGAAGCAAAGAATAACTTCACCATAGAGATGAGGATATTCGAAAATTATGAGAAAGTGAAGTATGAGATAATCAAGGTAATTGATTTCCTAAGACATGCAGAAACTAACCTAGGGATGTGTAGGATATTCTATAATCAGAACCATGAATTCTGGCATAGTGTAATTAAACCCTGGTTCCAACCTGAAAGGTTTGGTATTACCCATCTCTGGTTTCCTTCAGGGTCCCATCTCTGGTTTCCTGAAGGGTTTAGTCACATAGGTTATGGAGAATATCATATCATAAGAAGTAATAGATGGTTGAAGACTCCCATAGATAGGATTAATAGAGAGGATTATATATTTGGGTATTGGTTTCCTACCTATAAGAAGTATATCCCATATAGAATTAGGATTTTGAAATTGGCTTTAAAGGATTTGGAAAGGATTAAGGAAGAGTATGGTAAGGATTGATAGATTAAGAGATGATGCCAATAAGAGGATTCTTAAATGTCAGGAAGGTAAGAATATTTGGTATCGGTTGTGGATTAATCCTGAGGATATGATGAGAATAGAACCATTATTGGAGGGAGGAGATAGGATTTGGATGGAGGAACTTGAGATGTATTATCTTTTCTTCTATGAGATACGGAATAATAGGAGGGTTTTAGGGAAGAATAGGGTTAAGAAGATATTGGATATTCTTTTATAGGATGAATGCCAGAGACCTAACATCTCTGGCATCTTTGTGTGTTGTGTCTTGGTATGCCCTTAACGTGTGTGTAGGAAGGTTTTTGTGTATGTTCAAGGCTTTTCTAGGCAATGCCCTTAAGATAGGATCTTAAAAATACCAGGTACTAAAATGCGGGTACGGTAGCCCTTATTTAGAATGAAGCAAAAAAAAAGTAAGGGACAAACATTCTCTTACTTTTTAAAAAATTTTATTTTCTTTTATTTTCTTGTTTATCCCATGCATAAGCAAGAAAACTTAATATAGTGAAAATAAATATCCAACATAAGATTCCTAAAACAAAATTCATAAGTTATATTTTATAAGTAGGGAATTAATTCCCTACTTTGATTAAACAATTTATTTTTTTACAATCTGTAAAGCCTTTTTCAAAATATCTTTGTTTGTTTCTTTCATATTTTCAGAACAAACAGAAGAAAGTGAAAAATCATTTACTTTGTAAACTTGCTTATAAAAGTCTAAAAACGCTTTTTTTAGCTTCTCTAAACGTGTTTTATCTTTTTCTTGAACCAATGATTCAGACAAAGAAAGAATTGTATTTCTAAATTTTTTTCTAGCTACTTTCTTTTCTTTGTCCGAAAGTTCTGAAAAAATTTCTTCTTTATAAATATCTGATTTTTTAACTCCAAAAGAAGTTTTTAAAAGTCCCTCGGTTGATTTATTTAAATTAGCTAGAATATCCTTATAAAGAATATTGTTTGCTTTTGCTTGTGCTTTAGCTTTTTTAGCACTAACTTTATTTACTTTTTCTTTTGTAGAATTTTCAACAACTACATTTACATTCTCAACTGAATTTAATTTTTTTTCTTCCATAATAAAATGCTTGAATTTTTGAATTTATTTTATTATAACCTTTTCGATAAAAATTCAAGTCTTATTATAAACTCGAAAAGGTTTTGTTTTATTTCTCTATGCAAATATAAGAATTATTTTTTAATCTACAAAATTTTCAAAGATTTTTTTTTTGAAAATTTTTCTCATTAAATTTTAAACCTCTTTCCCTTTCGGACATTACAAAGATAAGGACTTTATTTTAATCTACAAAATAATTCGAGAAAATTTTTTGTTAAAAATGAGTTTTATTATTTTAAGAATAATTTTCAGAAAATATTTGCATATCTAAAAATTTTTATTATTTACATGTACATTATTTATTATCAAAAATTTTTATCAAATTTCCACTCATTAACCCCGCGGGGTCCTAAATTGCCCGCACGTTGTCCGCTATATAATACCTGTATGATGACAGATTAAGGCCATCTATGGTTCTCCTACTATAACCTCTTGGCAATCCCTCGTAACAAATCCACAAGGCCAGAGGATTCTAGGGAATTTTCGGAGGGCCTTTTAAGTGGCTATATAGTATTTGTATATTACATGCCTATACCTGAAGGCCATATATGGTCGATAGTTAGTGTACTTGGGTAAGCCTTATAAGATCTATAGATGGGCCTAGTGGGTTCTTATATAAGGCTAGTAAGTATATGTGTAGTAAAGCTCTAGTACCTCTTAGATGATTATATGAAGTCTATAGATGGCCTCTTAGGTATGTACATAGAAAAGCCCAGGTACCTTAGTTAGGCCTGGGTAATATTCTTATTCTTGGCAACCTATGGTACTATCTGAGTCTAGGATTATTATATGTTCTGATTCATATATGGGTTCTTGGTTTGTGGGTTTATTCGTTTGGCAATAGGATATAATACCGGTATAGATATCGTATAAGAAAATATGTAGGCCTTGGGTTAGGTCTAGTTTATTTATTTCTTCTTGTTCTCTTAGAGTCCAGGTGTCAATGGCATCATCCTTGAGAATCTTGGCTAGGTATTCGAAATTGGTTTCCATTGTGATATATGTATTATAGGGTTAGTATTCGCAATATTCTCGTTCAAGGTATATGTTGAAGTCTTTGAAAAGTTTTATACCAGGTATAGGACCATCCTCGTCTTCGTCCCAGGCATAGTATTCGATAAAGGTAGGAGTATAACCTTCTACGTCTGTGATTAAGATTTCGTAATAGTAGTCTGGTTTGAAGTCTTCGATAAAGTTTTGGACAAAGCCTTGAATAATGTTAGGATTAGGCTCTCCACTGGTAATACCTGTAAGGATTTGTGTTAATCGGTTTGATAATTCTTCTGTGTTCATAGGTAATGGGTTTTAATAATTAATACTTTATATTTATTATGCTGCAAATATATAAATAATAAATTAAATATGCAATATCCTTGATTGCCTTTCGAAGGCCCCTAATGTCCTAGAATTATCTAAAATAACCATAATATAAATACTTATGCAATTAACAACAATATTACTAGGAGGGCAATTAAAAATAGCCCCTTGATTGCCTAGAAATTTATTAAATCCGAGGCCATTTATGGCATATTTTGTGTACCTAGTTTTATAAAATCCGAGCCTAAAATGGCCTCTCTAGGTACACAATTTTTATATAAATCCTAGCCTCTTGGCAATTAAAATCCGAGTCTAGGTACACAAAATCACAACCTAAATCCTAGATTACACAAACTAGCCAAACAGAACACTTTTCAATTACACGTGTGAAGCTAAAATACATACGTATCTAAATCCCACCCATATTAGTATATTATATATAGGCGTTACTAAAATAGCTACGTGTCAAAAAGGCTCATATACGTATCTCAAAAACTATTGCCAGAGTGTACTTTTTGCTTTTCTGTGATTTGAGGGGCCATGTATGGTGATTTTATTGCCTAAAATGGCCTCTAGGGCCTCAAGGATTTAGTACTTTAAATTTTGAGAGCTATAGTGTTTGGTATAGTAGAGGCAGCCAAATGGGTATGTTCCTGACTTTTTCGAAAAACCCCCGTTGGTACACAGAAAAGAAGGGAAACCAAGATCCTAAGATATGTATATTAGTATTAGTTATGTGTATTATATATTGATTGTGATATAGGGGATTTGTATCTTAGTTAGTGATATCTGTATATTCAGATTGTGTATATGATATAGGTAGGTTTATTGTGTACCTTGTTATATATTATTTGTATATTTCTTTGTTGGGAGTGGGATAGGTGGGTTGTGTACCTAGTATTATCTGTATACTTGGTTTTTATTTTGTTTGGGAGGTAATTGATTATTACTTGGTTTGTGTACACAGAAATACCTAGAGTTTTCTGGGCTCTAGGTATTCTTTTTATTTATCTTTTGTGGTGTTGGGAGAGGGATACTAGATCTTCTGAGTTCTGAAGTATATCCTGTAGGTATGGGTTTATCTCTTGGATGTTATACTGGTCTTGGAACCTAGAGATGGTATCCTTTAGTTCATTTACTAGAGTATCATAAAGGTTATTGTATATTATCTCTTTGATTTTGGTTTGGACTCTTTTGTTTTGTTCTAAGGGTATTTCTCTGGTGTATGTGATTTGGATCTCTATTGGTTTCTCTAAGTCTGGTACTATTGGTAGGTTATCCATATAATTTAGTCCAGAGATGAGTTCTAATATTTCTTCATTGGACATAGATAATATATAGTTGGGCTCTTTGTATACTTTGCAGGTTAGTATTTGATTACCATTTTGGTTGATTGTGATTCTTGTTATTGTTTTCATAAGTTCTTTGTTTTTAGATGGTTATTTTTTCTCTTGGCATGGTTAGGACTTCATAGATAGCATCATCTACGTTGATATCGAAAAATGATGTATGGGAAATGATTTCCTCTAGGTCTTCCTCTTTTGGTTCCCATCCATAGTATCTGGCAATGATATAGGATTTAAGTATATTCTCGATATCTAGTATATACCTGATATCTAAGTTATGAGTACCTATGTGATAGGTACTTATAATATAAGCGATTGTTTTCATGGCATTATCCCAATAATTTGTTTTTCGAATGTTTCTTGGTTATCAGGTTCTGGCCAGTTCATGGTTTCTTCCATGTATTCAACTACTAAGTCCATGAATTGTGCTTGTGATTTTGGATCAAGTGTTGAAATCTCTGTTTGTACTTCCCGTTGGATTTGGTCGTAGTGATAAGCAAAGGTTCGACGGATACGGGTTGAGATACCGGCATACTTTTTTAATAACTCATTATTTTTCATAAGTCTACAAATTAAAATGTTAATAATTAAATTTTACTTTGCAAAAGTAATATATTTATTTTATATATGCAAACCATGGTTATCATGGCTGAGGAATGGGTATGATATCTGTTATGATGACTTTTTCTGAAGTAAGATCCCAATAGTTCTGGATTTCCTTCAGGGCATTAATCATATGTAGATGTTCTGGTATAAGTTCCTCTCCAGGATATCTGAGGTAATCTCTTATTTGTTCTGTTCGATAATTGATGGTAAAGGCTTGAGTATCCTTTAGTATTTCACGTACATGCGTTTGTCCGATATTATTTACCTGTATATTATCGAATATTTGATATGAAATTAGAAATCTACCTTGGGTTAGCATATATCTCTATTATTTGTTCATATTTATCTGTGCTAGTAAAAGTATCAAGGAAATAGTTATATTCCTTCTCATTAGTATGGAATGGATGCTTGTGCAATTCATATTTGCAATAATGTTCCCATGGGTTACCTGGTATGAAGGTATCTAAGTTAGGCCCTGAGGAATTAAGGAATAGGACTAAGATAAGCCCTATTCCTATGTAATATAATGCTGTTCTCATAATTCGTTACAAATTAGTTTTATGTCAGTTAATTGATTCATGTATTCCTCTTCTGAGGATATATCCAGGGATTTACAGGCTATGTAGTGACCGTACATTGATATACCTGATTCATAGCCTTGGTCATCGTTTAGGAAGTTAGCTAAGCCTTTCCTATTGATTTCGATTACAGGATAGGGAGGTTCTCCATTGGTTGCTTCCTTATCGAAAGTAGCAAAGTCATAAGTATCTGTATCATCGGTCATAGTAGAGAATATTTCGATTAGCCAGGTAAAGTCCTCTAAGGGTACTTTGTCTAGCCATTCCCATCCGATTGGGTATTCGTTTACTGTTATGATTGGTTCCATGGTATTAAAATTCTAGGTTAAACAATTGAATGGTAAGCATACTTGGGAATTTTCCTCCTTCGTAATGAGTATTAGAAGTATTGGCATAGTTGTGGAAATCACCCTTTAGTGATATCTTAAGAATATCTAATAGCAATGGATATAACTTGTACTGGTTAGCATTTAGCCATTCGTTATATTCCTGGATATCCGATTCTGAAGTAAAAGTAGCAGAGAGTTGAATAAAGGGTTTATCCAATGAATCTGGGTTATGAATATTTGTCTTAAGCCAAACCTTGGAAAGCATGTGGGATTCCTTTTGCATTAGGTTAACTGAACCAGTATTTTGCCATTGTTCATATTGGTAAATTGTGATACCCGTTTTGAGTGCTGTTGTAATGTTGTTCAAGTTCATGACTGTCTAAATTTTAAATGAATAATATTTTCTTTTCTCTGATGCAAATTTAAAAATAATAAATTAATTATGCAATATCCCAGATTACTTAACTGAGGCTTCTATTGGGTATCTGATATAGCCTCTTCTGAATAAGAAAGAGGCCATTAATGGATTTTACATATTTCGCATCTTTACGGAAAGCATCTGGATTCTTTTTCTTAAACTGATGCCACCAATCATCATATTCCTCAAGGGTTTTGAATACCTTGTTTAAATCCTTAGTTGGACCTGTTAACTGAATGGTCTTAGGCCATACTTTAACATCTATTCTCTTACCATCATCGAAATATATACGAGAAGGTATAATTACTTCATCTGGACCTGGGTATGGAGTTGTGCTCATAATTTCGTTATTGTAAAAGTTATGTAATTGTCTTTAGTTATCACAAATGTAATTATAGCATTACCTTGTATTGAAATAGATAGAGATTCAGGAGTATCTGCTAATATGTAGTAACTTAAGAAGTTAGCTCTAAGCAAATTAGTAAGTACTTCCCTTAGTACAGTTATCAGGATTACCATAGATTACTGATTGAAGGTATTGGTCCTGATGATTAAGATGGTACCATCTTAATCTAGCCAAGTTTAGTTTCTCAGCTAGATCAAATTGTACGATATTTAAAAGTCTTCTTATGGGTGTCATACTGTAAAGGTAATTTGCATTATGTTTGAAGATATTCTGTTGATAGATTTGATATTAGCTTCTCCATCAGTGAAGTTCATGGCAAAGTTTACCAGAGCATCTGCAGCACCATTAGAGGTATCGGAAGTTTGAAATAAGAAAGAGTATATTGCAAATCCGTCCTGTTTAGATATCATTGCAGATAATGCTAAGCATTGGTTTTCAACATAGGCATTAACTAATAGATTCATTAGATTGTTGCTGTAATTTAGGATTTCCTCTAAGTCTAAGGAAAATAATTCTTGGATTTGAAGACCTAAGTTAGTAATTAACTTGTCTAAATGTTGTGTGGTTTGGAAGGTTTCATTATTTTTCATAAGTCTAAAATTTTAAATAGTTATTAATTTCTTTTTTACTCTGCAAATATAACTACTTTATTTTATATATGCAAATTCTGGAATACTAAGCTGAGGATGTGTGTAAACGCTAAGAAAGGCAGATGATTAGTCTGCCTTTCGAATTTATACTCTGTATCGGATTAAATTCCATTTATCGTTTACTAGCCTGAATATCCAGAGATAATGGTTAGTGAACTCTAATAGCTTACTGTATTCAGAGGTTTCAAATACCAAGAGATCTGAGTTCTTTTCTAGGATATTGAAATGGATAGTTTTATTAGTACCCTTTCGAAGGATTTCTCTGAGATCATTCTTTAGAGTATCATCCGAAATGAACATATTATATCGTTCTCCCATATAATCCAGATATTTATCTCTGATATCTGGATATATTCTAGACTGGCTTACGTTAAATTGTTTCGTTTTCATCTTGATTTTCTTGATTTATGTTACGTTCGATAATGTTTTGAATACATATTCTTCGGCCCTCTTCTTCTGTCTGGTCCAAGATATAGGTAAGAGAATGATTAAGGAATAACATATCTGTATCGTAATTCCTCTTGAATACCAGCAATTCAAATTCCTTTAACCAATTGTGCTGCATCAATTCCAGTATCTCCTCTAAACCAACATGGTCCGTATCCATATATCCTTGGCATTTATACCAGATATCTGTAAAGACTCCAGTAATATATTCTGGTATCTTAAATCTGTCAGATACTTCATGAGCTGGAACTAAATCCTTAGCAGCTTGGTATTTTTCTTTGGTTATTACCATGTCTGATTTACCTGATAGCTTTCTACTGAGGTTAACTATGAGTGGTACCTTGTAGTATAATAGGTAAGGTTCTTTGTCATATACCCAGTATCTGCTTTTGTATTCCTGATAGATTAGTACATAGGGTTTATCTGAATACATACCAAAGAGTCTCATATAAGCAGATAGGTAATTCTCTAGGTCTTTAGCACATTGTATATTCTGGTTAAATACTACCCTAGTATCTTCTAGGTAGATGAGATTCAGAGAATAGCTTAACTCTGATTCCCGTTTACGAAATCTGTTAAATAGGTTTTTGATGTTCATGATGTCTAATATGTAAAATTAATGAATACTGTTCTGGTTCCTTTGAAGAAAGCTTCATGATTGTAGTCTTCGTATTTATGGCAAGCATAAGTTTTAGAAGACCTATCATAATGATCTCTTACCCATACTGGACTGGATTCAGAATCTTTTAATCTGAATAGTGTACCTGGTTTAAGCTGTTTTAATGTGGTTTTATCCATAATCTTATAATTTATTTTATCCATAATCTTATAATTTATTATGCTGCAAATTTAAGAATAATAAATTAATTATGCAATAAACCTCGATTACCTGTTGAGGAATTGTTCGGCTATTGATGTAGGCTCTTTTTCTTCATATTGCTCCTCATCTAAATAGATATCCATTTCTGGGTCTGGATCCTCGGGATCTATGTTAGCCTCTATCTCTCTTCTTAATTCATGGTGTTCTCTTGAAGAGAGTTCCATAGCTCCCTTATAATCATCAGTAATTTGCCTCATCTCTGCAGTATTCAAAGTAAGGCCCTCTTTGGTAGTATCAATTCCCTCTTGCTTAGTAGCAACTACCTCGGGTAAAGAAGATAAATCATAGTGATCTGCCAATAATTTGGCTTCCTGTGGCTTGTCCATTATCTTTTGAGATTCTAGGATAATCTTTCTAGCTTCATCTATTGATATGCCTTGGTTCTGATTTAATTGATTATTCTGGGTATCTCCAAATTGATTAAAGATATTGGTAGTTCCTCCACCCATAAATGTACGTATGATGGATTGCAATGAAGTAGAAGAATCCAGTTTCATCTTAAGAGCTTTATTCAATTCAGCCGATATGAATGGAGTGTAATGCCCTCCCTGAGATTCCCTTAGGATGTTTACCTGATGGGATATTTCCATTCTATCCTCTAAAGCCCATGCTACTTGTTCTCCCAATAGAGCTTGTAGCATTTCTTCCTGTCTTTCTTTATCCCAGAGCTTAGATTGCAATAATCTATCTCTCATAAATACTCGTATGTAATTGATATCTATACCTGTCTTTGTTGAGAAGGTATTAATATCATACATAATCCCACATAGCATACCATTACCCATCAACCAGTGATTGATAATGTAGTTGTATACCTTTTGTAAATCTTCAAGATTCTGACTCTTTTGGTATTCTGCTGCCATTGCAGTAGTTCCCATAGGTCTAGGAAATCTTTTTATGTTGTCTTTTGCCATTATACAAATATTCTTTTCTTATATCCTTAGATTCATCGTATCCAATCCTTTTAAAAGGATGAGCTACGTATAGTTGATAAATATTAGAATACCAATAACCAACTGCTATATTGAGTTCTTCATTTAAAGCCAAAATGAATTGAGTATCGGTAATCCTATCCCTTAGTAAATATCCAGGTATAATTTCCTTCAAGGTTGGGAACCTTGTTATAAAATTCCCAACCTTTAATTACCTTAAAAATATTGCCATGAAGGTCAACGATTTCCTTTGCCATAATTGCCTTTTTTACCTCTCGAGGATTTTTTGTCTTGTTCACTAGAGTTATTTTTAATTTCCTCTATCCTTTTTTGTGTTTCTGGGTACCAGAGTTTTCTTAGGGGCACTACCTGAGTTGCAAAGAATGCCTTCCATAAATTCTGGGATAAAGGTCTTATACTTTGCCGACTGATTTCATTAAATTTATCCTCGAAGTGTTTTACTACCTTTTTAAAATCTGAATAATATATGTGACCAGTTGCTGGGTTTATCTTTTGTTGCCTTTGGCATACTTCTAGTAAATCTTCTCCCATTTTATTCATAAACTCCCCTCTATTAAATTGGAAGTTCTCTTGATCTAGTCTAAATATCTTTACGTAATCTTTTGTTTCCATTATATTATATCTCTGTTTCTAGGTGTTTAACATCATAGGGTAATACCTGAAATAAGTATCCCCTTTTATCATCCTCGTAATAGGATGACCATAATCTCCCTTTTAATCGGTATAAATCCAAGTCATAAGTTTTCTTGGGTATACCTGTGATAAATAATTTGTGATTGCCTCCTGGGTTAACTTCGAATTCCCACTGGGTAAAATTTCCTATGGTACCATAATCTGGCAATTTATTTCCCAGTAAGGTTGGTAAGGCAATATCCTTTACCAGAGTTTCTTTGGGGACCCTTTTCCCATTTACCCAGATCCCCAGTTGTGATTTACCGATATATACATCTTTTACTATTTCTCGAAACATAATTCAATGATTATAAATTTGACACCTTGACCTAATTCTAAGTCATTTACTGCATTAATATCCCTAGTATTATGTTGAAGGTTTCTTAAAGAAATTCTAGATTCTTTCGATATCCTATAAGATCTTCTTACCAAGAGTAAAGCATTTCTCCAACAAGCAACCATAGAAGATACTGGTCCAGAGAATAAAACCTTGCTGGTCTTATTTATCTCTACCATTTTTTCTTCGTATAGTTTTTGACTCTGAAGATACCATACTTTTATTTCTCTTATGTTTTCTTTTCTTCTTTCTAGAATCAGCTTTGACATAATCTTCTATTTCTTCAAGTTTACCCAACAATAAGAATCTTACGAAGATATCTATAGGCCTGAAAAAGTAATTTCTTATATTCTCAGTGCCTAGATAATAATCGTATACGATAAAGAATTTTTTAATCTTTCCGTGTTTGAGAGATCTTTGAACAAGGTAATTCTTTACACATCTCTTGTGAAGTTCTACCATGTCCTTTTCCTGTTTTTCCATCTCCTTATCGGAGAATATTCGATAGTCCATAACCAAAATAAATATAGGACTGGGAATTTGAAAATAGCAAACTAATGTGTTCCCAGTCCCGGGTTAACAAAGGATTAATTATACTGCTTCATCTACCTTTAGTACTTTTTTCTGGAAGGTAATATATTTATTTTGGGCAGACTTGTATTCTTTAGAGTTATGATCTTGGATTCGGAGCATTTCCCTTTCTAATTTACGAAGTTCATTACGGGTTTGTTGTCTCCATTTCTTTCTTGAAAGAGTATCAGTAACATCATCTGGGTAAATGTATTTCACTTCCCGATTGGAGATTACTTGTTCGATGATATTGGGTTTCTGTTGTTTGGCAACTTCCTTGACAACTTCCTCCTTTTTAGTAGAAGCTTTCTTGGTAGTAGTTTTTACCAATTTTGCTTTGGGTTCTTCCTTAGCCTTAGATTCTTTAGTTTCTTTTGGCTTTTGTGTTTTAGAAGCCTTGACTTCCTTCAATGAGTTAGATACTTGGTTGTTAATTAACTCGGTTACCTTGTTCAAATTTACTTTTTTCATAATTGACTAATTTAAAAATGTTACTTAATTAATTTCTCTATGCAAATATAAGAACTATTTTTTAAATAGAAAAATAATTCTACTTTATTTTATCAATAGCTGAGGATCTCTAGTCGAGTAGGAAATCAAAGATTTCATCTGGGTTCTCATCTAGGTTTTCAGGATCATCATAGTAGGAATCTAGACCTTCAGTAAAGATATCATATTCTGAAATAGATGAAGATTTACCATATCTCTGATTATACTGTTCTACGGTTAATATAGTTACCTTACTGGGATCATGTTCATATTTTTCAGCATAAGCAGAAGCTTCCTCTGGTGATAAAGGTTTATCGGAAGTGAATACTTGGTAATATACTCTGGGTTTAGTATAATGAGCATCTAAAGTTACTTGTTGATAACCAGATTTCCTTGCGGTAAATATTATATTATCTGGAGTAACTCTTACTAGGAAAGCATATCGGTATAATCTCCGATTACTAAGAGAATCCTTTAGTTTCTTTATAGAATCTACTTTAGCAAAGAATATAGAATCTCTTCTTTTGCTTTCCTCATACCGTTTTACATTTCTAATAGAATCTTCTCTACTCTCCTTTACATAAGGAGGAGTTACCCTCCGGGTACTATTGGTGTTGGCAATAGTGAATCCCAAAAGAGTAACTCCCAGAATGGAAAACGGAAAAATAATATGTTTAGTTTTTGAGTTCATATCCTGTAGCTTCATATTGTCCTTTGATATGAGAATTAAGATATCTCCCTTTAGATTCGGCATTCATTAGTTCTTCGAAAGTTTTTCTGGGAACTAAATCATACCGGTAAACTTTGTTGCCCTTAAAAGCAACCCATAAGTGTTTGTTTTTGTTGTCATACCCAATACCTTCTATATTAGAAGATTCTACTGGATTCATTTTAATACCAGCATTCATGGTAACTGATTCAAGATATTCTTCTCTGTCCATAATTTAAAGTTTTAAAAGTGTTAACTCCGGATGTAATACGTTGGTATATTTTTGAATGATTGCCCATGCTCCCAAAACTCCTTGAGAATTATCTGTTATCCATTCTTCCTCCATTTTCCATAGGATATGAGAGCAGACGTATAATTGATACTCTGTAAGAGTTTTTATAAGTTGAGGATATTCTATCATATCTGAATAGAGTTTTATCATGTTATCCAATACTCCTCTTATTTCTCCCTCTTCAATCTGAAGAAGTTTTTTAAGAAGGTAATGGTCTGTATCCTCTAAATTTTTAGAGATATGAGTTAGTGCCTCAACTTGGATTTGGGCAATGTTCTTAATAACCGTCTTGGTTTCTGCATCCATTTTTTCTTATTATTTATTTCGTTATACAAATATATAAATTTTATATATAATATGCAAATATTGCTGAGGTAGGTAGTGGATTATCTCTTCAGGATCTCAGCCATCTTTTCCTTGATTGAATCGGGGAATATGGCATCAGATGCCCATCTTAAGAAGAACTTAGAAGGTTTCTTCTCGGGAGTCATAAGTAATTGTCGTTGCTCTGTAGAGAATTTAATTCGTTCTGCCTCTAACATATACTTAGGTAACTTAGTAAATTCTGCCTGAGAAAATGAGATAGTATTTTTACCAGTCTGAGCCCTAAAGGGTTTCTTCCTTTCCTTATACAGATAGGGAACGATCTTCTTTGAGGGACCTTGCAGAATACTGAACCCAAATAGAATCATAGGGTCAAATTTATCTGTCTTAGGATCTTTTGCTCTCTTTATACATCTTGCCATCCATGAATAAGAATCGAGATATTGGCCATTGTTGGTGGGTTCTCCCACATCTTTCTTATCGAATTTAAATTCCGGGAAATGATAAAGGAAATCCTCTGTAAGGATGAATACAAATCCAAGATCTCTAAGATACTTAATAATATCCTGTTGGCTTTTGCCTTCATTTACCATCTTTTCTACATCAGCAAGGATATCTTCTCTTGGGGATTCCAATTCTTTAGATTGAGTATTAGAGGGTCTTCCTCTACCTGCAAATTCTTTGATGGGTAAGTTACCAGATAATTTATCCAAGTATTCTTTGAATTGAGAAATATCTTGTTGATTAACAAGGGTTACTTCTATTCTTATGGGACCCTTATGTTGTACCTTTGGACCGGCATACATCTCAGTGCAAGCATCTACTAATCTATCAGATAAAGGATTACCATTTTCTGAAAGTGTAGTGATACGCAGTTTGGGTTTGAATATTTCTTTTTCTTCTTTCATAACTTTAGAGATAAAAAGGGCCTGGACAAAAATTATTGCCAGGCCCAAAACTACTAATAACTAACAAAACAAATATAAGAATGGAAATTAATCCTCATCTTTGGCCTTTTTCTTCTTAGAATCTTTGGCCTTTTTATCTTTCTTAGAAGGCTTATCCTTTTTGGATTCCTTCTTAGGTTCTTCCTTCGGCTTAGATTCTTTTGGAGTCTTACCTGCAGCCAATTTTCTCTGAGCCATACGATATTTCTTCTTTTCTTCGGAAGTCATTTCTCTTCCGTCTACCAAAGGATAATCGTATTTAGTTGCTGTTCTACCTGAACTAGCTTTTTCCTTTTTCTCTTTTGCTTTAGCTTCCTTCTTAGCTTTCTTTTCATCTTCAGAAGCCTTTTTCATTTTTACCAGCTTCTTCTGATTAGCAGTGTCTTTCTCAGGATATTGGGCAGCAACTTTATCTCTTTCCTTGTTAAGTTTTGCCATAAGTTCTTTTACTACCTTACCATGAGTTTTATCCTTTGACCAATCCTTTGCAGGATCCAGGTTATTTTCTTTCAGGTAGTTTTCCAAAGCCTTTGCAGCTTTTGTGATTTCCGGAGTCTTATCAGCCGGTTTCTTTGCTTTTTTAGCAGGTTTTACTTTCTTTGTCATATCCTTATTAATTTATGAGTTTATATTTACCTATAGAAGTGAATCCGAATTAAAGGTAGGGATTTCCTTGATTTCTAGGATTTTTAATTCAATCCCTTTTACCATTGCACAAGTATGAAGATAATCAGATATCTCTCTTTGGGTTAATCCTGAGAAAATACTGGTTTTAGTTTCATTTCCCCATATATATTTCACTTCTAGAACTGGATTGTTAAGAATATCTTTTACTCTTTGTGATAAAGAATAAAGTTTTCTTTTCTGATACATAATATGGGCTTGGTGTTTCCTATATTCACCCATCTTATTCTGCTGCAAGGATATATAAGCTTGGTATTTATAGTATTTGATATCCTTGTATATTTCAGCAATCTGTGAAATTAAGGATGAGAAGGATCTTTTTTCCATTGTGGCCTTTTTATTTGGGATTGATATTCTAAAATCATTTCCTTAGCTTCTGATATTATGTTTTCTGTTAATTCCCTTTCTGAGGGATTTTTGCATACTTCTAGAAATGAAGTATAATCTTCTATCAGATTATTAAGTGCAATGATTTGTATATTCTTTCTTATCTCTTCTTTGGTTACCATAGGTTATGAAAATAAAAAAGCCCATCACCTTTGTGAGGCAATGGGCTTTGGATAATTGATATAATGTATAATCGTTATGGAGTTTAATCTTCGTTTTCTTCAGAAGTTTCTTCTTCATCTACTTCCTCGTCAGTGTCTTTTTCTTTCTTTGACTTCGGAGTAGTGATGATACCATGTCCTTTCTTTGACTTAATTGCCAATTCTCCGGGAACAAAAGCAACCGATGTGTTTACTGGAGCACCATCTACTACCAATACTGAAGTTACCAATACTCCCTGAGCACCTTTCTTTGTTTTGATTGCATAACCGAAGTTCTGAACTTCTGAGTTATCAGAAATCTTGATAACATCAATTTGTTTACCGTTCGGTCTTTGACCTGCAGGACGGTTTTTGATAGCTTCCATACGAGCTTTGCGTTTAGCTTCTTTTTCAGGATCTTTTTCCTTAGCACCCTTTTTCTTGGTGTCTTCTTTTTTCTTTGCCATAATCTTAATAAGTTTTTAAAAGTTGTGTTATAAATAAGTTGTGACTTCTACATAACCTAATAGTAGTTAATTTTTAGGGTAGGAGATGATTCCTACCCTTTATGCTAGGTAAATGGATTATTTTTTACCCTTTTTACCTTTACCCTTAGCTTCCTTCTTAGCCGGCAATTTGATACCTAATTCTTTGGCAATTGCCTTACGAAGTTTCTCGATGTCTTCTTCATCGAAGTCGTCTGGATCAGTATCAAGGTCTTTGTCATCGCAAACATCTTCCAATTCTTCGAAGTCCATTTCAGCAAGAGCTTCTCCAGTCAGTTCTTCCTCTTCTTCCTCCTCGTCTTCTTCATCTTCATCGGAATCATCCTCGTCCTCATCTTCTTCGTCTTCCTCATCCTCTTCAGAATCATCTTCATCTTCGTCATCTTCCGATTCTTCTTCGTCCTCATCGTCATCAGATTCTTCCTCCTCTTCGTCTTCTGAACCGAAGATTTCAGATGCCTGATCTGCAGTCAGCATAATAGGAGCCGGGATAATTTTTACAGAGCCATCTTCGTAAGTAATGATGATGTTACCGTTGATTTCTACTCTAGATACTTCTTTAAGTTCAACTTTCTTAGTTTCTTTTTTCTTAGCCATAATTGTTTAATTTTAATGGTTTGTTAATGAATATAGTTAATCACTCAGTTATAAGCTTTTTATACTTCTTTAGGAATGGTCCCAAAGATTCATGTGCATTATTAAATTGTTTTATGTTTTCTAGAACGGTATTAAACTGTTCCTGTGAAGTTATTTCAACTACTTCAGAGTTTATAACTTGGTCCACTTGATTATAGGTCATAATCTTAAAGGATTTGCCCTCAAATGGATTATATGGTCCATGTTGTTCTAATTTAGTGTTCATCGCTATATGATATTTTAGTTAAACCTGGAAAACCCAATTTACCCATCATTTCTGTGTATGATTGATATTTTCCTTTTTTCGAAGTTTCATAGTTATCAGAAAATCTTATTGGGTAGACCCAAATTTCTGAATCTAGTTTCCTATTGGTCATGAAGTAAGCATACTTATTCCTTATTTTATAACCAGATAGAGGTTTCCATAGTTCCCATCGTAATTCTTTTATAAGATATTTATCTGGGATAATAACCTGGTTCTGAAATTTCAAGGAAGCTTCTCCAAAATCATCTAAGAAATCGTAGGCCTTTTTGAATAAGATACGATTAAACTTAATATGATATACCTTGGTAAGGAATAATGCTATTTGCCAAATCCTGGGAGGATGATTCAAGCAATCAAGGTTAAATTGGTTCTTTTCCCCTTGACTCAGCTTGTTGTATCTCCTGTAGGATAGCAGAATGGACCTGTAATCTCTTTTGCTTTCGATATTCAGGTGAGAATTCATCCCTATACCCGTATAATGCAATTTGGTATGCCCTGTTGAATGCCCTTCTTCCATGTTTCTTATAAATTTTATTCATTCTTACTACAAAATGCCTTCTCCTATGTTTATCCATTCTTGCTTCAGCAGGAAAGATAAATCTTCGTATTTTAGTTGGCTTACCCTTAAAGAATATCGATTGATGACCTTTCTTGGGTAAATCAGTTATGCCTTGTTTTATAAGATTCTTACCTTTGATAGTATGAATGTATAAATTGGCATCTACTCCTAATAAAAGAGTTATGGTTCTTCTAGCATGGTATCTTGAAAAGAATCCTAAACCACATATATGTTTTTTATATAACAACTTCTCGGTTCGGTATTTACTTTCGGTTGCATATTGATATTTGGTCCATCCCCAATATTCATCAGGCCTCCAAGTCCATACATATATTAAGTCTGGGTATATTTTCCGATTATCCCTTGCTAGTTTTACCATTTAATTTCCTTTTTGCAGCCCTGTACCAGAGTTGAATGGA
>ULXL01058202.1_pt1 | contig 73851 bp, 64 predicted proteins | sample 1961241 | NCBI WGS metagenome assembly ULXL01 (sample SAMEA4835837, study PRJEB28245) | human gut metagenome | biome: gut microbiome; material: fecal sample | place: Denmark | collected 2008
GCAATTAAAGTAGATAGATTAACTAGAAATAATTATGATGGCTTTTGGCTACTAAATTATTGTGAAGAACACGATGTAAAAATTGAACTAATACTAGAACCTTATGATGTATCTACTGCTAATGGTGAAATGATATTTGGAATGAATTTAGTATTTGGTCAAAGAGAAAGAAAAGAAATTGGAGCAAGAACTAAACGTGCTATGGAAGAAATGGCATTATCTAAAATACATCCTAGTAAAGCACCTTATGGCTATATTAGAAATCAAGAAACAGGTCATTTAGAAATAGAACCTATTGAAGCACAAGTAGTTAAAGAAATATTTGAACTATGTAAAAAAGGACATTCTACAAGAAACATAGCAAGTATTATGAAGGATAATAATTCATATTTAAAACAAGGTAAATGGCGAAGTGACCGAGTTTATAAAATACTAACTAATTCTATTTATATAGGTGTGTTTGAATATGGCAAATATAAAAGAAAACCAAAAGATGTTTTAAGAGTTAATAACTATTGTGAACCTATTATTGATGAACAAACTTGGAATGTTACAAGAGCAAATTTAGAGAAAAATAAACACTCAAACTATGGAGAACATATTCATTTATTTGTTTCAATAGTTAAGTGTCCAGATTGTGGTGGAATACTTTCATCTACTAATTCTTTTAAAAATAGTGGAACTGAAAAAGAAAAAGTTTATTACCACTTAACCTGTAAAAATAGTAATTGTAAATCAAAAGGACTCCATTATAGCTCGGATAAAATAGAACAAAAATTAGGGCGCATTTTAAATGAATTAACTAGATATATGTATGATACAGATAATGAAATTATAGTATGTAATTCTACTAAAACAAAAGAAATAAAGGATATAGATAATGCCATTGAAAAATTAAAACAACAAGAGAAAAAGTTAGTTGATTTATATTTAAGTTCTACCCTAAATGTTGAAGTAATTAACCACAAAAATGAAGTTATAAAAAAAGAAATAGATAAACTAAATCAAAAGAAAAACAAACTAGATCCAGATGATGACTTCAAAGATTATACAGTAGAATTACTAAAAAAATTAGATTGTAATTATGAAGATGATAACAATATTTTATTTCAAAATAATCTTGGATTCTCATTTTTATGGGATAGTTTAAATAGAAAAACTAAGAAAGAATTAATACAAAGATTAATAGCAAGTTTAGAAATAACAAGAGATAAAAACTATAATATTGAAATCAAAAATATAAAATTTACTGATGAATTTATATCAAAAAGTAATAAAGAATATTTGAATTATCTTAATGAAATTTTAAATAATAATGAAATTGGAATTAAGTATAAAGAACAAATTGATAAACAAGAATTAGAAAAATTAGAACAAGATTACTTTGTATTTTCTACCAAAAAATATGAAGATAATAAATATTCTGAAGCAGATTTACTTCTATATACGGAACTAATAAAACAACATTTTTATCAGGATGGAATTATAAATTGTCCATATATTGAAGATAACAACATAGTAGATAACCTACTATTAATACCAAAAACAATTATAAATATTTAATAAAAATAAGAAAGGAATGATTATATTATGGAAATAACTTATGCAAAACATAGAGATTACTTATTACCAGATTTAACTTTAAAAAATACTAAAAAAGGAAATATAAACAAATATGGGAGAATGAGATTAGCTTATTTAAAAGATTATAAAAAAGCACTTTATACTTCACTTTTAATGAAAGAAGAACTTACTAATCATCTTATTTCAGTAAGTAAAAATTCAGAAGATTTATTAAATACTTTAATGGAAAGTTATAAAAAGACTGATGAAAGACTATCTGAAAAAAATAAGAAAATTAATCATATTGAATGGGCAAAACTTATGAACAATTATAAAAATACAGCAGAAGAAATTATATTAAAAGAATATATTTTTATATAAACAATCTAAAAAAGAGGAAAAAATTATCAAAGTAATTTAATCCTCTTTTTATATTTTAACTATTATGGGAGTAAAAGTAATGTCTAGCCAGCACTGAATTTATACTCCCGCATAAATTCTACTATGGGAATTCCCATACCCTTTAATTTTTAATATTAATGGTTAGTATTTTTTAAATCACTATACGATGGAAAATCTCCTATACTTTTTGCATTTTTAATTCCATTGTTTATAGCATCAACCAAAACATCAGAGGCAGTAATTCCAATATAATTAACTAAATCAAACGAACTTAAATTTAATTTTATTCTATTTTTACAATGTGGAGATATTGAAAAGATTACATCACCATCCCAATTAGTATGAACTGGGTATATTGCTCTCGCCATTCCATCTTGTGCAAGTTCTGAAACTTTTATAAGTTCTTCTCTACTCATTTCTACATTAGTTACTATTACAGCTAGTGTAGTATTTGTTCCTCTCTCGATATGATTGTTACCAAAATTTTTATTATAATAATTATTAAAATTATATTTCCCTGATTCAGAATAAAAATCTTTAGTAACAGGATTAATTACATCACCAACTGAATTTGTTACAACAAATGCTCCAATATATACGTTATTAGATATTTCTTTTATTGAAATACCAAACCCACCTTTTAATCTATTTTTATATATCCATTTGCCAGTAGTGGCTCCTGTTCCAACTCCTACATTTCCTTGCTCTAAATTAGTATAACTAGAATTTTTTGCCATTTCAAACCCATCTTTTAAATGAGGCCTCTCATCTTTCCCAATTTTCCTATCATATATTACAGCACCCACAACACTAGGTGAATTTAAATAATCCATAACGCCAATAGAACATTCTAATCCCGCAGTACTTCCACCAGTTAATACAATAGCTTCTACTGTTTTATCAGCACCTTTTATTTCATATGCAGGAATATTTATGGACCCTGTATCAGAACCTCTAACATCTATTCCTATGTCAGCTCCATTATCTGGAATGATAACAGTTGCACCTGTTAAACCATCGAGATTTGTATAATGTCCAATTTTGATTCCTAATTTTTCTAATTCTGTCATAACGGTTTACTCCTTTCATCATTTTTTACTAAACAATATAATCTTTTTAATTTATCTATATTATACTATAATCATTAAAAATTTCATATACTCCCATTGAATTTTTATACTAATTACTATATAATATTTTTAGAAAGAGAACGTTGTAGTTCGTAAGCTGTAGCTTAACCGCTCCATTTGAAAGTAACTCACGAACCTAATCGTTCGCGAGTTTTTTTATTTTTTTAAACTAATTTATTTACTATTAATCATAAAATATCATAAGATTAATATTTGATAAAGAAAAGTTAGTGATTGATTATATCACTAACTTTTTGTCTAATTATAATTAATTGTTATTTTAAACTATCTATTTTTTACATAATCGCAAATTATTTTAACTACATTTTCATTTCCGATTTTAGAGTCTATACATAAATCATAATTGTTTTTATCTCCCCAGATTTTATTAGATATAACACTATAATAATTTGATCTTAATTTATTGGAATTTAAGATATGACTTTTAGCCTGTTTTTCATTATCCCCATAATTTTTCATGATGTTTTTGATTTTGTAGTCCATTGGAGCATATATAAATATTTTTATTAAATTTTTATTTTCTTTTAATATGTAGTCAGCAGCTCTACCTATAATTACAGCATTACCGTTATTAGCAATATTTTTAATTACTTTGGATTGATTTATTATCGCTTCCTTGCTTGCATCAAGTGATAGAAAATGCTCATAAAGTTCTTCATTAGAATAATTAGAGTTAATTATATTATTTTTAAGAGCATAATCTTTTATTTCTTCTTTATCATAGAATGGTATATTTAATTCCTTCGCAACGAGTTTTCCGATCTCTTTTCCATTTGTTCCGTGCTCTCTTGATATGGATATGATTAAATTACTTTTAATTTTATCAGGCTTAATCACTTTAATCTTTTTATTATATGAATCTTTTAAAATAATTAGTGAAATAATTGCCGTTGAGACTTCTGCGATTGGAAAAGTCCACCAAACAAGTTCAGTAACATTTTCTAATTTTGTAAATAAAAATGCTATTGGAAATACAAAAATCACTAATCTTAGTAAAGAAATTATTAATGGCCTTAAGGCATATCTTATTGATTGTAAAATTCCTTGAACGGCTACTGATATACCCATAAAGACAAAACCAGTACTAGAAATTTTTAACGCTGTAGTACAAACGTTAATTATTTCTTTGGTAGTTCCGCCTGTAAGTCCAAATAGTTTTGCAAGTGGATAGGCAAATATTTCAAATAATATACTTATTATCAAGGTTACTATTATAGTGTCAATAATTCCATACTTAATACAATCATCTATTCTTTTTTTATCCTGCATACCATAATTAAACGATAATATTGAAATAATTGTATTTGATAATCCAAATGCAGAAAATAAAGCAATTTGTTGGATTTTATAATAAATACGAAATGAACTAATTAGAACGGTTTGATTTGCTTGAGCTAAACCTAATATTGCATTCATTCCAGCCATCATTACAGCAAGTAGTGCTTGCATTAAGGCTGCCGAAATACCAATACTATAGATTCCTTTAATTAAATTGATATCAGGGTTTATGTATTTTATGTCACTATTAATTTCATTATTCTTTTTATAATGAAAATACATTGCAATAAATAATGAGATAAATTGACCAATTACAGTGGCCCAAGCGGCTCCTGCAACACCCATTTTAAAAGGATAAATAAAAAGATAATCCAATATTATATTTGCAACTGCTCCAGATATCTGAGAAATGGTCGATAACATTGTTTTTCCTGTTGCTTGTAAGAATCTTTCGTATACAGTATAACCTATTGATCCCAATGATAAGCAAGTGCAAATTCTTAAATAAGTTGTTCCCATGTCTATAATTTCTTTATCAGTAGTAAATAGAGAGATAAATTGCTTAGAATAAAATAGTCCAAATAATAAAAATATAATATAGATACAAATACTTAAAAATATTCCGTTACCGGCTATCTTATTTACTTTCTCAGTATCGTTTTCCCCTAAGCTTTTAGATAGTAAAGCATTTAGACCAACACCCGTTCCAACACCAATAGCTATAATCATTATTTGGATTGGAAAAGCATAAGTTAAAGCTTGATTTGCAATAGCACCCTTTGATCCCATATTAGCAACAAAAATACTATCAATAACATTATAGAGTGCTTGTAAAACCATAGATACAATCATTGGTAAACCCATTTTTAAAATCAGTTTATTCATTGGAGCTATGGCCATTTTATTTTGTTGTTCTTCCTTCATAATTCCTCCTTATCTTGACGAGAAAAAAGAGGCAAAATCCACAAACTGGATTTACGCCTCTTATTTGAAAGCTACTCGTCATATAAGTAAATTATACTATTTTTTTTACTTTTTTTCAACAAACAAACTTACGATAATTTTTAATTTTTGTTAAAATATTATATGTAAGGAGGAACATTTTATGTACAAAATAGGTGAATATGTTGTCTATAGACATGACGTATGTATAATTAAAGAGATTAAAGAAAATAAGTTAATAGGTAATACATATTATGTAATGACTCCAGTCGATGATGATTCATTAATAATTGAGATTCCTATTGAAAACAAAATGGGATTTTTAAGAAGTATTATTTCCACAGAAGATGCAAAAGAATTAATAAAAAAAATACCAAAAATAAAGCCCCTGGAGGGAATTGATGAAAAGAAATTAGAAGCAAAATATAAAGAACTGTTAAATACTGGTGATTATGAAGATCTTATTAAAATTATTAAGACTACTTATTTAAGAAATGAAAATAGAATTAATAATAAAAAGAAAACTAGCGAAAAGGATGTTAATTTTTTTAGGTTGGCTGAAAAATATTTATATAATGAGTTGGCCATTTCTTTAGATATGTCAGTTGAAGAAGTAAAAAACTACATATTTGAAATAGCAAATAACGAACTATGATTTTAAATGATTTAAAGATTCAGGAAAATATATTAAGTAAATTACGATTAAAGGAAATTGATTCTATTGAAAAGCTATGTAAAATAAGTAGAAAAGAATTAAAAAGACTAGGATTTACGAATGAGGAAATTAATTTAATCGCTATAAAATTACAATTAAACGGTTTAGACTTAAATAAAAGATAAAAGTGCAAATAAATTAACCAGTCCATAAAAGGAACTGGTTTTTTATTAAAATACTAAGAGGTAGAAAGATAGATAAAACGCCCTTCTAACCTCGGTTTAAATATTTACTTTGATATCACTTCTTTCAGTTGGCTTGTTTTCATACATTTTACTTTTTGGAAACCAAAAAGTCTAGCAACTAATCCACTTGGAAAAGTAATAAGTTTTTCATTATAATTTCTTACCGTTGCATTATAATATTTTCTAGCATTAGCTATGTCTTCTTCAACAGTTGTTATTTGTTGACTTAAGTCCAAAAAATTTGAATTAGCTTTTAGATCTGGGTAATTTTCAGCAACACCTATAATTTTGGTTAGTTCTTTAGATAATTGAGCATCAGAAGAAAGCTTATTATGCATATTCGTTTTATCATAGGAACTTAGGCGGTATTTTGTTAAATTTTCAATTAATTTCTTTTCATGTTTCATGTACCCTTTTACGGTCTCTACGACATTAGGAATTAATGACCATCTTTTCTTTAAGTAAACATCCATAGTTGCATAGCTTTCCTCTACTCTAATTTTTAATTTTACTAGTTTGTTGTATGTTAGTATTACGTATATTATTAATAATAATATTAGTAGAAAAATAATATATTTGAACATATAATATACCTCCTTATTTTTTTCTAACTTAGAAAAAGGAAAAAGTCTTTTCCTACCAAGAACCTCCGCCTCCGCCGCCGGAGCCACCGCCAGAAATTCCTCCGCCACTTGATGATGAACTCGTTGAAGAGGAAATAGATGACACCGATGATAGTGTTGCAGCAGAGATTGTTTTATTAAGGCGATGACCAAATGATACAACATTAAAATTGGTTGAAGTCTTATACCAGCTTGGTTCCTGAAGAAGGATTGTCTCAAATTTATTAATCCATTTTCTTGAAACACCTAAGACATAGGTATATGGAAGAATATCATAAAAATAATTCGGATTTTCTTCTACTAATGATTCTAATTTCTCTTTTTCAGCAGTTTCTAAAAAAGTCTTAAATCCTTGGATTTGACCGAGCATTTCGTTACCATAAGGGGTTCTTTTGGGCATATTATTTAGACAAATTATCATTCCAGTAAGACATATTACTGAGAAAAGTAAGGCTGAAGCATACAGAAAATTAGCAGTTATAGCGGTTGAAAGCGGTAAAACAATGGAAATCATGGCAAAATGAAGAATAATAAATATTAGCAACCCGATGCGAATTGACCTTGTTAGTTTTGGTGAAGTGGCAATAACGAGAAACGGTAAGTACATAGCTGATATTATAAGTGTAATTGCAACTTCCTCCCAAGTAGAATATAAATATGTTGGGACACCAATTGAAAAAAAGTATGTTAATACAATTAAAACTATTATTAACCAATTATATCGATTAGTTCCTTTAACAAATATTTTTTTAGTATTCTTTTTAGCATTAATATTGCGTTTTATTTTGCCAATTGTCGTATGAAATTTGTACTGTAAATCTGTAGAAGTCACAACGTTAGACTCGCTGGCTAAAACTTTTTCTCTTTCGCTTAAATTGTTAGTTATCCTCTTTCCGGTACGCTTACATTTAAATAGTCCTTCTAAGAACATTTTTTCATGAATATTGGTTCCATCATAATCCTTTATTTTTCTAATTGAAAAATCGTTCCGAGAATATTTACTAAATTTCTCTTCTTCAATTTCAATATATCCTTTATTAGCTAGGTATACAAGTAATGAGATAATGTCTCTTTCAGAGGCTTCTCCTTTGTAGTTCAAAGCAATATCTAGACTATTTAAGTTTTGAGGAGGATAAAAATTAATTACTTCCGTATACTTGTCATCCTTACCATATTTGTTCCAAATGGCTATACAGATGATTAAACAAACTAAAGGAATAAAGAAAAGTAAATAATCTATTCCTTGTAGAAATGGTGATAATTCAAAGTATCCTTCTTCTAATTCTAGACGAAAAGTTAATGCCTCCCCTTTTTCAAGCGGTTTCTTATAAGTACCAAATATCTTATTACCAGTTCGTTCCCAAGTAATTGAATCTGATGCGAGATTCTCTCTTTTTCCGGCTGCAAAGCCTAATTTTTCCGTTGGGAAATCTTTTGGCATAGTTATTTCAAAAGTAATATAGCCAATAGCAGTATCCCAGTCTGAACCAATAAGGTTCAAATAGACTTCATCAAAATTTTTTGATTGGTCTTTGCCTAGATCATAATGATAAGAAATTACATATTCTTGTTGTCCCGTTACTAATCTATTTTTATCACCTATTTTTATTTGATAATTATTGTCACTTTTGGTAATGGCAAATTTTTCGTTTACTTTTATATTTGAGATTTTAGCATAATTTTTGGCAGTTGTCCCATCTTGTCTAATAATATTATTGATAGTTGGTATATTACGATATATCCCATGACGTTCTTCATTAAAATAAGCCGTAATAGTCTCTGTTATGTCATAGGTATTATCGGAATTAACATTTACTTTTATATCATAAGTATCAATTAAATATGGATAGGTGGCATAACGCGATTGTTGGTGCAATGTATTGATAGGCGTCGAAGGTGCTAAGGGAGTCTCTTTTACAGTTAAAATATAGTATTTTAGGTCAGAAACATTATAGCCTGATGGCAGTGAAGTATACTCAATCATATCGTTATAAGTAGTTGGATAATTATCAACCAAAGACAAAGGGGTTGTTTTCTCAATGATTAAGCTATGTTCTTGATTATAAAAAGAGGCAATTATTTCAACGTTCTTAGAAAAGGTACTTTTATTTTTTACAATTCCCGTTAGACCAAATGACGGAGTCGTCGTAGTGGCATTATTATTAATAAATGTTATATTTTCAACAACAATATTATCACTTACCACTTGTGTGCTTTCGGATATAGGATGATAGTCTTTTTCTATCGAAAGTGCCCAAACTGAGACTGGTTCTAAAAATAGTGTTAGGATTATTAATGCTACTCCTAATATTTTTTTAATTATATCTTTCATAGTGCCACTCCCTATTCTATTAGTATTATAACATATAATATGCCGTATTAAAATGCACCAAGAAACATTTCTTTTCTTTTAGATAAATGTTAAAATAACTTTAGGTGATGTTACTTGAATATATATAAATCATTAAATAATATTACTAAATATATTGATGATAATTTAGATAAAGAAATTAGTTATGAAACAATGGCTAAAATTATTGGAGTAAATATTTTTACATTACAAAAAATCTTTTCCCTCCTTACTAATGTATCACTTGCGGACTATATTAGAAAAAGAAAATTATCAGTAGCAGGGGCTGATATATACACGAACAAATTAAAGGTAATGGAGGCAGCTATTAAATACGGATATGAAAGTGCAACTTCTTTCTCACGCGCCTTTGAACTTTTCCATAAAGTTAAGCCTAGTTTGGTTACTAAACAGTCAACATTAGTAGAATTTCCAAGAATTGTTTTTGATGAAAATCAAAAAATAACAAGTACAATGGCTTATGAAATAGTTGAGTTAAGTGAATTGAATTTATTTGGAAAATATATAACTACTACTAATTTGACCATTGAAAATGATGCACCTAACTTTTTTCAAGATTTTAGAAAAAAATATGAGGAAGAATATGGGGAACCACAATATGGGATGATTACTTATTCTAATCCTTGCCGTGAAGAATGTGAACAATATTACGTTCTTTATGATAAGGAAATTACTGGCTTTGAAAAAGTTGATATTACTAGTGGTAAGTGGCTACGTTTTAGAATCAATTCACAAGAAGCTACTGATATTAGAGATATGTCCCAAAAATTTTATATAGATTTTTTGCCAAGCTGTAAATACAATTTACGGGATATTTATGAGTTAGAATATTATCATGATGGGGTTACAGATTTTTTAGTTCCTATTTGTTAAACTGACAAATCTTGGATAGAAAAAGTCAGTTTTTTTATGGAATAATTTTATATACTTCTATTATTACTGGGGGTATTTAGGGAATGATTACTTATGAAGTACTACTTGCTCAAAAAAAGATAGAAGCTGCTGATTGGAAGCTGTTTGTTGAGGCCATTGCCAATTATGTTGGCTATTTTAAGACTTTTAAATTAATAATTGTTTACCAAGAAAATACCATTAGATTTTTTGTCAGATGTAGGTGCTTACTACCAATTACATTTAATGGATTAAATGTCTTCTATTTAAAAAAGTTTAGTAATTTTGAAATACCAAAATGTAAAACATGATTATTTTTTCATGAAACAAAGATTAATTCTTGTATTGATATTATTGATTACTGTTTCAATAAATTAGGAGCAAAATTTAAAGGGTTGGTGTTTAATTTTGTTAAAGTTACCAATAAACTAATAATAAGTAAAAAATATTTATATTTAAAAAAGCATTATTCATTAAAAAAGTATTCTTTATTTTGGAGTAATAGTTATGATCTTTTAACCATCAATTTTGATAAGAATAAACGCTTTTTTTATAAGAGGATTGGCAAATATTTAGATATTTCTAAGATTTTACCTCTACTTAATCGTGATAAAACTTTGTGTACAATGAAGATAGACACTTTCCCCTATCTACAAGGGGATTTTTTTCTAAGACAAAGTAGTTATGATTTTTGTAAACACTCATTAGTAATTGGTGCTAGTGGATCGGGAAAATCTAAGTTTATTAGTAGTTTTATAAAAAATATTTATTTATTAAATAAATCAAGTAAGACTTATAAAGTTATTATTATCGATCCTCATGCAAATATTGAACATGATATTGGTGGATTGGGACAAATAATAGACTTTAAAGAGCCTTTTTCTAGCATTGATTTGTTTTTAAATAAAGGTCATGATGTGGTAAGTGGTGTGGAACTGTTATTAGAACTGTTAAAAGAATTAATTAAGGATCAATATAATTCTAAATTAGAAAGAGTGCTTCGACATGCATTATACATACTACTAATTAATGAAAATTTTTCTTTTAGAAGTCTAAAGTCTCTTCTTTTAGATTTAGAATATCGTAATAATATGATTAACCTTTCAAAAGAAAAGCTACCAGATAGTGTTTTAAGTTTCTTTCTAAATGATTTTAATGAATTAAAGACTAAAGCCTATGGTGAAGCAATTGCGCCTATTATATCATTCGTTGATGAGATGGAAATATTACCGGCCTTCGGTGAAAGTAGGAATGTTAGTAATTTGGAAAATGTTATCAGAAATAACTTCTTAACTATTTTTTCTTTAGATAAAATTTATTTAGGCAATAAAATTACCAAGGCAATTGCAGGACTTATTATGCAACAGTTATTAATGTTAGTTCAAGGCCAAGCTTTTTCAGAACAAATCATTTTAGTGATTGATGAGATAGCAGTAATCGAAAGTCCTATTTTAACTAGATATTTAGCCGAGGCAAGAAAATATAATTTAGCACTTATTTTAGCCGGGCAATATTTTAATCAAATATCGGATAATCTAAAAATGGCTATTTTTTCTAATGTCATTAATTATTATATTTTCCGTGTTTCTAAAATGGATGCTAGTGTTTTGGTAGAAAATCTTAATATGAAAATTCCATTAGATAATAGTAAAGATACTAAAATTAAATTATTGACAGAGCTTAATAATAGAGAATTCATTGTTAGAGTGGCAAATAATGGGATTTTAATTCCAGCATTTAAAGCTAAAACTTTAGATTTTAAAAAGATTCCACGAAAAAAGATGAAAAAACCTAAGGAGCTAGGAGTCCTAATAAGTAAACAAGAAAACAAAAATACTTTTGAGATAACAAGTTCTATTAAAGTAAAAGAAGTATTGAAAAAAAATTCAACTGGTAGGAAGGTGGTTAAATAATGAAAGATCGGGAATACCTAGAAATAATCAATAAAATTTTTAGAGCTGTTTTTGATAAAGATAATCTATTTAGTTTAGAAGGAATTTTGGAGAACTTTGCTTTTGATGTAAAATTACCTAAAATGGTAAATGATTCAACTACTGGTGAAATCACATGGGCTGATGCTATTAATAATGGTAAATTTATTACCTTAAAAAATATGGAAGCAAAGGATATAAAAAATGGTTGGATGGTAGAAAAAAAAGATATTAATAATTTGGATGAGCTATTAAAAATTTGGGAGATGATTAATTTAACAACTACTGAGCGAGTATTTGATTCAGTTAATGTTAGTAAAAGCGATACTATATATCGTTCGAGCAATGTTTATAGATCGACCGGTTGCAGTGATTCTAAGAATATTGTATTTTGTGATTCGTGCAGTAATTCTGAGTTTTTATTGGCTTCGCAAAGATCTATTAGTTGTAATTTTTGTATTAGAACAGATGATTCAAAAGATTGTAGTAATAGTTATAGTATTATCTGTTCTAATAAAATAAGTAATAGTTTATTTATTCAAGATTGCTTTAATCTTTATGAATGCATGTTTTGTTGCCATATTGCTAATAAAAAATTTTGTATTGCCAATATGCAGTTTGAAGAAACCGAATATTATAAGATTAAGAAGACTATCGTAGACTGGGTTTTGAATCAATAATTTTTAAAAATCACTGTTCTACATTTGACCTTTAAATTTATACAGTTTTTTTGTAGCTGGAGAATAGTCTACTCGGGATAAGTCTTGTGCTGTTTTTTCCGCTAAGTCTTTGGATAGAAACATAGCTTGATAAGTAAGATAAAAATCATTAATAATTGGATCATCATAAGCTGACGGTAATTCTATCACTTCGTGATAATATGGGTAGCTACTCTCTTTTATGACGCTATCTAGTTCGGTATTTGGGGCTAGATGAATTAAACTATTTTGATTATGGTAAGATGTCGTAGTACGTCCATGACAATAGGAATATTTATCATGAATTAGTGGTAATGCAAGAGCTGCTTCAGAGAAAGTTGTTTCTAAATAGGTAGCAGCTGTGTTTGTATCATAACCACTTAAAATTTCAAAGACTTTATTAGAATTGAGGCTGTACTCTTTTTTTGTTTTTAAGATTTCTTTAATTATTGAAAGATCTAAATCTGTGTAGTAGCTTAAGAGGATACTCATTGGTATTAAGGTGGCAGCTAAGGATATGAAACTATCCTCTTTAGGAAGGGTGGTTTTATATTGCAGTGAAGTAATATTTGTTTCTAAAGCAGGATTAGATGATAATAGAAATTTATTTAAATTATTTTCAAAAGCCATTTGAACACCTTTATTATTACCTCCATAACTACAAGCCAAGACATTATCATAGCCATTAATATTTTTATAGTTTAACGTTCGTGGTTCTTCGTGACTAGTAATAATATTATTTTTAGCGGCTAAGATTTTGGCGGCATAAGTACTCACAACACTTGATCCGCCAACTCCAACACTGATAGTTGGAGAAGTTATTTTTTTTAGATGGGAACTTATCCGTTCTAAATCCGTATTTTCTAGAGAGTCTAAAACTCTCTCTTCTAGCATATTAAAATTATCATACATTGTTGGTTTCATAAAAAAACACTTCCTTTCAAGTTCAATATAGCACTTGATGAGGAAGTATTTCGGCTACTTAGAAAGTTTCTTCTAAGAGTTCACAATTACTTATTCGTTTTAGTTCAAAATGGCGAATATCATTTTTCATTAGACAAAAAGCTGCTACATACCACCCATCTTGAAATAAGAACATTTCAGCAGGACAAATCACACGATTATTTTCTCCTTTATTATATGAATAGTAGGTTATTTTGACTTTTTTTCGTTCTTTAATAGCACGTGTTAAAAGATTATATTTACGCTGAACTGTCTCGGTTAAATTTAACTCTTTGGCTTCTTTCTTGCTGCCAATATAAACACCTTGAATTTTATCTTTTAGCAAAAGTAATTGCTCCTTTTGCTTAGAATCTGGTTCTGCTTGAATATATTTTTCGAGAAGCTCATAATCTTGTTTTTTAAATTTTCTGGCTGGGAGACGAATTGATTGATTTAAGACATAACCACCATAAGGTCCCATTATAGTGTCAATGTAGATTCCTGCCTTTTCAAGTTCTTCTTTGTAGGAACGGACCATGCGTGGAGAAACTTCTAATTTTTCGGCTAATTCAGTGATTGTGTATTTTCGTCCGGTTTGAAGATAATCAATTAATAATAAAACATTACTTAATTTTGACATCACATTACTCCTTTGTATGTATTATATCAAAAAAAAGAAAAAGTTTAGTATTTTCATACTAAACTTTACTACTTACAAGTTGCTCCGGCTTCTTCCATATCAGAAATAGCGCGATCAAAGCTTTTATCAACACCGGTTAAGTCCATACCGATTTTCTTTAGAACTTCTGGGTCTGCTTTAGTAATATCTGCTTTAACTTCAACTGTCATTTGATCATCTATATCAACGATAATTTCAAGTCCTTCATAAGTATCACTATCAAGTCCTAAGTTCTTTAGCATTGTTGATTTAATAGTTTCTTTTTGTGTATCATTTAGAGTTGAAAGTGTATCAACACCAAATAGTGAATTATTGAAAACCATTTTTAATTCCATTTTATCAACTTCATTATTAGTTGCGGAAAAAACAAAAGTTTGATCAATTCCATTTACTTCACCCATTGTACATGTTTTTGTTTCAACTTTTGAACCAGTCATAGCACAACCACTTACCATAAAAGCTAAAACTATTGTTAATGCTAAAATAGATAATTTTCTCATATTACTCCTCCTTATTGTTATTATACATAATTTACTTTAACTATTCAACAGCTTATTGATGATAAAAATATTTGATAGTAAATGTTGTTGCACTTTCATCTGAGGTTACTTCTAAACGCCCATTATCTCTTTCTATAATTGTTTTAGCTAAGGCTAAACCAATACCAATGCTATCGGAGGAAGCATTTTCACCTTTATAGAATCGTTTAAAAATGTGAGGCAAATCTTTTTTAGAAATACTAGAACCATAATTGGTAATTTTTATATCAGAATAGACATTATTTTCGCTGGTTTCCAGTAAAATTTCACTTGAGTTTTTAGAATGTTCTAAAGCATTTTTTAAAATATTAGTAATGGCTTCTACTTGCCACATAAAATCACAATTTATCTCCTTTGTTGTTGTATAGTGCTTAATAAAGCGAACATTTTTTAAGTCAGATAAACTCGTTAGTTTTTCAATGGCGGTATCAACTAGTTTATTAATAGTTGTTTTTTCTTGGCTAAAATTAATTGTATTTGCATCAAATTTTGATAGTTTTAAAAGAGATTGTACAAGAAAATTAATATTTATAATGTCCCTTTTGATATCTTTTAAAAACTCTTCTCTAATCTTCTCATCAATATCAGGATTGTCAAGTAAATTGTCAAGCATAATTAAAATTGAGGTTAATGGAGTTTTTAATTGATGAGAAATATCGGATAAAGAATTCTTCAAGTTTATTTTATCTTTTTTAGAATTTTCTGCTTGCTCTTTTAACATTACAGTTGTCTTATAAATTTCATTTTTTAGAATTGATAATTCATCTTCGGAAATGCTATCAATATCAATCCTATAGTTTTTATTATTAATTTGTTCAATGTAAGTAGTTATAGAGGCTAACTCTTTATCTTTCTTATGATTATAGCTTACGAAAAAGTAAAGAATTAAGATGACTGTTGATAGCAAAATGACAAGATTTAAAATTAGGGTTTTTTGGAACGTTTTGGTGTTAGTTGGAATAATGAGTTCTAATTCAGTTAAGCCATAGGTTTGAAGAGTCTTAGAAGTTTTATTATTAGATGTTAATATCTTATATAAGTCTTCTTTTGTTAGATTTGGATAAGACTCTTCTAATTGGGAAAGAATAGCATTTATTTTTTTATTGTATGTTGACTGATAAGTGTTATACTCATAAATATTCAATACTGTTAAACAGCAAATTGAAAATATAATTAGAATAACTATTTTAGATAGAACATTTTTTAAATTTACTTTATTTGTCATCTTTATCAATCCTATAACCAATGCCTTTGATAGTAGTAATAATATCTGTGGCAAGTTTTTCTCTAATTCTTCTTAAATAAACGGTTACCGTGTGATCGTCAACATCATTACCAGTCCACTCCCAAATCTTATCAAGAATGGTTCCTCTTCTTACAACTTTATTGACATTCTCAAAAAGAAGATATAATATTTTTAACTCTAAAGAAGTAAGTTCAACCTTATTATTATTTTTCTTAACAGTCATTTTATCTAAATCAAAACTTATATCCTTTACTTGAATAATAGTGTTTTGCTTTGTGCGCAATATGATTCTATTTATTCTGGCTAGTAATTCTTTTGTAGAAAATGGTTTAGTTATATAATCTTCTGCGCCAAAATTTAATCCTTCTACAATAGTTTCTTCGTCATCTTGAGCGGTTAAAAAAATAGTAGGGATATTTAGAGCCATTATTATATTTTTATATAATTCTAGACCATTGCCATCTGGAAGAGCAATGTCTAATATTATGATATTAGGTCTATTGGTACTTAAGTAATCTTTGGTTTCTTTGACCGTGGTTATTGCGGTAAGATGATAATTATTTATTTCAAAAGCATAAGAGAGCCCCTTAATAATAGAAAGACTATCTTCTACTAGAAGTATATTCATAAAACCATTCCTTTCTTTTTTATTATAGCATAAAAAGGAGATAACTCTCCTTTTTAAATATTTTCATTTCTAATGGTTTCAATTGTGTTTTGTTTATCTATTTTATTGATTGAATATTTCATAATAAAGAATAGTAATAGGAAAACAACTAAAACTGAAATAATTATAGCAATATATGGAGGACGGAATTTTACAATAACATCTCCATCACTTAGTAATGTATATATCAAATATGAAAGAAGTGTTCCTATTGGGATACTAAATATCAAGGCTTTTGTACCATAGAAAATACTTTCTAAACGAATCATCCGATTGAATTCTTTTTTGGTCATACCAATACTTTTTAGCATAGCAAATTCTCTTCTTCTAAGATTCATATTGGTAGTGATAGTATTAAAAATATTGGTTATTCCAATTAAAGCAATAACAGTAATGAAACCATATAGGAAAATACTTACAAGTGTAATTAGTGAAGTCATCTGCTTAACACTTTCGTTGATATTCTTAATGTAAATGTTAGTATTATCAAAGATTTCCTTTAAGGAAGCCGTTGTTTTATCAGGATTAGATGAATCGATATAAATTACTTCACTGTGATTTTGAGGAATAAGATTTTTAGCAGCGTCTTTATGCATAATTATAATGGCATCATAATTGACATCAATTATACCAGCTGGTACAATATCCGCAGTTTTACCAATTTCAATAGTTAATTCACCAACTGTTTTTTCTGTATCAGTATTAGCATCATATTCAAAGGCCTGAAGCGAAATCTTATCGCCAGCTTTGTAGGCATATTTTTCAAGTTCAAAAGCTTTTGTTTTATTATCATCGAGCATATAAGTCTCGTAAACAGTATTTAAAAGAATGGCCTTATTCTTTTTATCTTTATCGTTGTAATTAATTTCTTTGGTATAACGTGAATAAGTTTCATCATCTAAGGCAGCATATAAAATACTTCTCTTTTTGCTTGAATCCGAAATTAAATCCTCATAATATGACTTATTATATTTCTTTGTGGCCGCAAGATATTCTTTTGAATAATTAGGTTTTTTGACATTTAAATAGCCTTCAGTTGCATAAGTTATTCTTTTAATATTTGGAAGATCATAGATTTCAGTTACGTATTCTGATAGTCCAATATTATTTTCAAAATTATAACGGACACTGACATTGTAATTTAGAGTGGCATAGTTAACTTTAATTAAATCATAGGCAAAAGAGATAAAGGCCGATAAGGCAATAAAGACAGTGACACAAACAGCTATACTAACGACAGTGGCACGGTATTTTTTCTTACTACGCTCGAGATTCTTATGCGCAATTTCACCACCAATTCCGAAAGTACGTTTTATTAATTTTGATGTTTTAATTTTTTTCTTTTTGTTAATCTTTATATCGTCACTATTTCTAATAGCATTAATTGGCGTTATTTTGCTAGCGCGGCGTGCACTTTTCCTTGCTGACAAAAGTAATGTTATTAAACTTAAGATACTGGCAAAGATTATTGCTAAATAAGATAATTTAAATACTAATACTAAATTCATTACATCCTTTAAGAAAACATTAGTAATAATAATTAAAATATAGGCAGCTAAGTTACCACATAATAAGCCTATTGGGATACCTAAAAGTCCAAGTAGTAAAGCTTCTGTGTAGACATTTTTCTTTATTTGCTTTCTTGTTGCGCCAATACTTGCAAGCATTCCATATTGTTTAGTTTTTTCTGTTATCGAAATAGCAAAACTATTATGAATACAAAAAACTGAAGTAACAATTATAATTCCGATTACAACCATAGCAGCATTTCTTAATGCTATTAGAAAGGAATCTTTAGTAGAACCAGATTCAAGAGTGACAACTTGACTATTACTGGCATAACTGTATTTAGCCTTTTCAATTTCTTTTAGAGTATTTTTATATTCTGCATTGGAAGTATAATCATAATTTTTACAGGTTTTTTCATACTCTGTTGGATTTATACCTAGAATTCCGGCTGTTGTTTTGCAATGACTTAAAACACCTGCTTGAGTATATCTCGCATAAACACTAACATCCCCAGTAATATTCTTTTCGTCCAAATAAGTTATTATAGAATACCCTGGAGCGCTATATGGCTCAAATGTTAAAGGAGGTCTTTCTATAATTCCTACTACTTTATAGGTTTTTGTAGTTGTATTTTCAATTTTTTCATTATTTTCTTCAATATAAGGATTATGTTGATTAGCAACACTTCCATCAATGATACGGGTTCCAACGGCAATTGTTAATTCATCACCAACATTGATTTTTACTTGACCATTAGTACGAAGATGATTAGAAATAATAATTTCATTTTCAGTTTGAGGAAGTTTTCCTTTTATTAGCTTAATACCTAGATTCTTTAGAGCTTTCTTACTAAATGCGTTAACATGAAGATAAGGTTTAGCCTCATTTTTTATTTCTTTTAGTTTAGCATAACCTAGTGGCTTTACGAGAGAAATATCTTCTATTTTCTTGTTTAATTTAAAATCATTAAGGTTTTTGGAAGGAACGTCGTAAAAAACATAGTGATAATTTCCACGCTCTTTAAGTTCAAAACGCAGAAGTGACTCTTGGGCACTAAAAAACATACTAGCAACAGCTGTTATTAAGGCTGTTGAAAGAATTATTCCAATTACTGTAACAATGGTACGTTTCTTATTTAGTTTTAAGTTTTTTATTGTAAGTTTATTTAGCAAATTCATATTATTCACCTACAATCTTACCATCTTCAATATGAATAATTCGATCAGCGTTTTTGGCAATTTCCATATTGTGAGTAATCATAATAATTGTTTGTTTGTATTTTTTATTAGATAATTTTAATAATTCTACTATTTCATCACTGGATTTAGAATCTAGATTTCCTGTTGGTTCATCAGCCAAGACAATGGTTGGGTTGGTTATTAAAGCTCTTCCAATAGAAGTTCTTTGTTGTTGTCCACCTGATAGTTCGTTAGGAAGATGTCCTCGCCTACTTTCTAAGCCTAAAGTTCTGATTAGAGAATCAAGATTTTCCTTATTTACTTCACGATTATCAAGACTTAATGGAAGAGTAATATTTTCTTCAACATTAAGAATAGGAATTAAATTGTAAAACTGATAAATTAAGCCTACCTGTCGACGACGAAAAATAGCTAGTTTATCATCATCAAAGTTGTAAATATCTTTACCATCAATGTAGACTTTTCCACTAGTAGGACGATCTACTCCGCCAATCAAATGAAGAAGAGTTGATTTTCCACTACCACTTGCTCCTACTATAGCAACAAATTCACCTTTTTCCACCGAAAAAGATACATTGTTGATGGCTGTTACCTTAGTAGAACCTTTGCCATATACTTTTGTTAATTTTTCAACTTTTAATATTTCCATAAATTAGACTCCTTTCGTTTTACAAGTTCATTATATGTTAACCTATGTTACGACTAAGTTACAAAAATAAAAAAAGTGATTAATTATCACTTTTTGACAAGTTTTTTTTAGTTACTGCTAATTGAGGTGTTTTGGGACCTTTTCCTAATATATAGTTATTGAATATTTCATGAGCAAATTCAAATGTTCTTACATAAGATTCTTCTTCATGAGTGGTTAATGAATCCCAATGCTTATCTGAATCAAAAGTTACTAAAGGATTATTTAATGTTTCTTGGGAATTATCCCCTACCCAAACTATAGAATATCCTTGAATAGTTCCGACTATGTTTAAAAGGTAATGTGTTAAGTGACGAAGCGTATGGAAATGTTCTTCTTGGGGAATTAGTTCTCCCAAGATTTCAACTAAATCATCTAATGAGACTTCTTCGCGCTTATCTTCTGGTAATAGTTTTGTATTATCAAAAGCGGATATTTTTTCTAGAATATATTTTTTTAGTCCATCTTCAACAAGTCCCCCTTTCCCTTTAATATCTTCCTCCCAAAAGCCATTTTGAACTATTTCGCTATCTACTTTGAAATATACATCGTTAAATTCTCTCATAAAGTCCGTCCTTTCTAATGGTTTGTATTATAACATGGAAGAATAATATTGTCTATTAAAGAGTTATTTTCTCTTTAGTAAATTTCTGTTCGACTAACTTTACAGGATATGATTTGTCTCGTAAGATTGACGATATCGATAAGTCATTATGAATATTAAAAATAATTTCGGCAATATCTTTGGAGCAATCGCAGATGTGTAGCCATTTAGCAGTACTAAATTCTTTAGGGATGTAGGAAAGATTGGTAGTATATAAGCCATCAAACTTACCAGCTTTATAGTATTCTTCAAATCTTTCAATACCTTTGGTAAATAAAGCATAAGTCGTCATAAGATAGATATATTTAACATTACGTTTTTTTAATTCGTCTATCACATCAAACATTGAGGTTCCACTAGATATCATGTCATCACTAACAATAGCTGTATAACCGGCAAGGTCTTCATTACCACAATAATCATGAGATATAACGGGATATTTACCGTCAATAAAGTTATTGTAATCACGCTGTTTTATAAAACTACCGGCTTCACGATGAATATATTTAGAATTAAAAGAATTTAGATAGACATTTCTTCTGCCTGTCGCACCATTATCTGGCGCAACGAAAACCAACTTTTTCAAACGGTTCATACTCATATCATTGATAAAACTTTCTAAAATTGTGTTGGTTGGAAAGAAATTGTCAAATTCCATATTGTGGATGGCATGCTCTACACCTTGATCATGGGCATCAAAAGTGATAAAGCTTTTAATACTATGGATATTATCTAATTCGTGAAGCATCATTCCACAGGATAGGGCCTCTCTGGTATTTCGGCGATGCTGACGCCCATTATAAAGAAGTGGCATTATAATATTAATGGCTTTAGCGTGGCAATTACAAGCACAAATTCCATCCTTTAATTCCATTAATAAGTCATTAGGACTAGTATGATTTATTAGACCATGCATTTTATATTCTACAGAATAATTCCCAATATCAGTTAAAGTAAATATATCTTTTCCTCGAACGGTATCATCTATTTCTACTTTAAAATGACCATCTTCAAAAAAGTTTTCTTTAATAGGAACAATAAAAGTATATTTATTTTTGTCCAAATGATACATATCTAACAAGTGAGCATCTATTTTTTTCCCCAATTCCTCGGCACTCTTAAAAACTATTAATCTTAAATTTTCTTTTTCTATTTGTTTTTTCATAATAACTCCTTCTACTTAACTATATTTACATGAATTTCTAATTTAAAATCAAGAAAAAAATGCAGATCTTTTAATCTACATTTATTCATAATCAACAACATTGATCCATTTGCTTAGAAATTCTTGTTCTTCTTTTATATTCTTAGTCATTTGGGTTGCAGCAACAATTGGAATCCAACGTTGAATTGATTCCTTTGGAATTGAACTAGCTTGTGAAAAGACAGTTAAATACTGGTCGGCTAGATCAGTTTTTCCTTCCATAGAAAATAATAAATAAGTTCTAGCGGCATCAGCTGCAGCATTGCCCTGGGTAACATGGGACCAGTCTATTACATAAACAGTTCCATCTTCTTTAATAATAACATTACTTGGATGATAATCACCATGGCATAGTTCGTCGTGGTTTTTCATACCGTGAAGGCGCTCCAGCAACTCATATTTGGTATTATCATCAATATTTGTGGCATTTTCTAATTTACGAGTAAATTTTTCTTTAATTCTAGTTAATAATGGCACTTTATTTTCTAAGATAATTAATTGTACTTTAACAAAAAGATTGAGATAATCATTTACTTTATCCGGTTCTTCAATCATCAATTGGCTAATTGTTTTACCCTCAATATATTCTGAAACAATAGCCCAACGATTATCATATTTTTTTACTTCAAGAAGTTTAGGAACATTAAGATTAGAGTTTTCATCTACCCTGGCTTGATTTAGAGCTTCATTTAAAATTTCTGACTTGGGATGAGACGGAACAAATAGTTTTATTACTTTGCCGTCTTCAACAAAAATTTCTTTATTTTTTCTTTCTGCGATTTTATTAGTTAATTCCATTTATTTGCCTCCATAATATGCATTTAAATACATTTGTTTTATTTCTCTCATTAATGGGAGTCTTGGATTAGCTCCAGTACATTGATCATCAAAGGCTTGAGTTGTCATTTCATCTAAGGTACTTAAAAATAACTGTTCGTTGACATCGTAATCCCTAATTGTTTTCTTGATTCCAATTTTTTCTTTTAGTCTGTTAATCGCAGTAATTAAATTTTCCACCTTTTCCTCATCAGTTAAACCACCTAGGTCTAAAGCTTCGGCTATTTCGGCATAGCGTCTTAAAGTATGAGGATGATCATATTGCGGAAATGTTCCCATTTTAGTTGGAATTTCGGCACTATTGAATCTAATCACTTCTTCAATCATTAATGCGTTGGCAATGCCATGTGGAATATGGTGGAATGCGCCCAACTTATGAGCCATTGAATGACAAACCCCAAGAAAAGCGTTGGCAAAAGCCATTCCAGCCATGGTTGCAGCATTGGCCATTTTTTCTCTAGCTTCTGGATCGTTGGCGCCATTATCGTAGGCACGAGGCAAATACTTAAAAATATTTTTCATTGCTTCTATAGCAAGCCCATCAGTATATTCTGTTGCCATCATTGAGGCATAGGCTTCTAGAGCATGAGTTAGAGCATCTATTCCTGAGGCAGATGTTAAGCTTTTAGGAGCATTCATCATCATATTGGCATCAACTATAGCCATTTTTGGTAGCAATTCATAATCTGCTAATGGATATTTGGTATTGGTTTTTTCATCAGTAATTACAGCAAATGGAGTTACTTCTGAACCGGTTCCGGCTGAGGTCGGTATAGCGATAAAGTAAGCTTTATCTCCCATTTTAGGGAAAGTATATACTCTTTTTCGAATATCCATAAAGCGCATAGCCATATCCATAAAGTCCACTTCTGGATGTTCATACATCACCCACATGATTTTAGCGGCATCCATAGCTGAACCACCACCGATTGCGATAATACAATCCGGTTTGAACATATTCATGGCTTTTGTTCCCTCAAGTGCGCAAGCTAGGGTTGGATCAGGTGCAACGTTAGAAAATGTTGTATAAGCAATATCTAACTCCTCTAATTTATCAGTAATTGGTTTGGTATAACCGTTTTCAAATAAGAAAGTATCTGTTACAATAAAAACCTTTTTCTTATTCATAACTGTTTTTAATTCTTCTAAGGCAACCGGTAGGCAGCCTCTTTTAATATAAACCTTTTCTGGTGCTCTAAACCAAAGCATATTTTCTCTCCTTTCAGCCACAGTTTTTATGTTTAATAGATGTTTGATTCCTACATTTTCAGAAACTGAGTTTCCACCCCAAGAGCCACAACCTAAAGTCAAGGACGGAGCCAACTTAAAGTTATATAAATCCCCAATTCCTCCTTGAGATGATGGAGTATTTACCAAGACACGACAGGTTTTCATACGCATATAGAACTTTTCTAGTTTGGCTTGCTCTGAAATAGTATTTATATATATTGATGAAGTATGGCCAAGGCCACCATCATCAATTAACTTTTCGGCTTTCTTGATAGCATCATCAAAGCTTGTTGCTTTATACATTGCAAGAACAGGAGAAAGTTTTTCGTGGGCAAATTCTTCGGACAAATCAACGCTTTCAACTTCGCCAATAAGTATTTTGGTATTATTTGGAACGTCAATTCCAGAAAGTGTAGCGATTGTTGAAGCTTGTTGTCCAACTATTTTAGCATTTAAAGCTCCGTTAATAATTATTGTTTTTCGAACTTTTTGTGTTTCTATTGGGCTAAGAAAATAGCAACCTCTTTTTATAAATTCTGCTTTGACTTTATCATAAATGTCATCTAGAACAATTACCGATTGCTCGGAAGCACAAATCATTCCGTTATCAAATGTTTTTGAATGAATGATTGAATTTACTGCTAAAATAACATCAGCACTGCTATCGATAATTGCTGGAGTGTTGCCGGCTCCAACACCTAGGGCTGGCTTACCACTTGAGTAAGCAGATTTAACCATACCTGGGCCACCAGTTGCAAGAATGGTATCGGCTTCGTGTAATAAGTAATTTGTTAGATCAAGTGAAGGAACATCAATCCAGGCAATTATATCTTCAGGGGCTCCAGCTTTAACAGCAGCCGATAAAACTATTTTGGCAGCGGCAATAGTTGATTCCTTAGCTCGTGGATGAGGACTTATTACAATACCATTTCTAGTTTTTAAGGCTAGTAGTGTTTTAAATATGGCTGTTGAGGTTGGGTTGGTGGTTGGAATAACAGCGGCAATTAAGCCTATTGGTTCTAAAACTTTTTTTATTCCATAAGCATTATCTTCTTCTATAACTCCACATGTTTTAGTATCACGATACTTATTGTAAATATACTCGGCAGCATAATGATTTTTAATGATTTTATCTTCTACTACCCCCATTTTAGTTTCATTAACTGCCATTTGTGCTAAAGGAATTCGTGCACTGTTTGCAGCAATGGCAGCAGCTTGAAATATTTTATCGACTTGTTCTTGAGTATAATTAGCAAATTTTTTTTGAGCGTTTCTAACACGTTTTAATACTTCTTCTAAAGTTTCAACACTCGAAACAATTATTTCTTCTTTATTCATGTTGGCCCTCCAATATTCTTTCTATCATACATTTAAAATTATACTATAATTTTTTTGCTTTTTCTATTATTTTTATACAAAAAAAAGATGAAAAATCATCTTTTAGATAATTAGATTCAAAAAAAGAAAAGTTAGAAAAACTAAGGCGATTATAATACTGGCTTTACTAACATGAAATTTTTTTAAATCATTTCTAGGAACACTAGCAGTCGATTCTATATAATTCAAGCCAAAATGCGATATTTTTGAAACATCTTCACTTGAGTGAATAGCAAATTGAATTGGATTATCAAATTCAGTAAATTCAATATCTTTATTTAGTTTCAAAAGATAGAAAAACATAATCAAATCTCCACTACATCCAGATATATTTAAAATAGATAAATATAAAAGGGTTGGCAGATTATAGAAAATGGCAATAATATAGGTAATTACGCCTATAAAAGTAAAGGGAAACAAAATAGAAATACATATATTTCGTTTACTAATATTTTGTTTACATAAACAATAAAGAACACCCTTTTCTAAATATGCTCCATAAACAATTTTCTTAAATGGCGCTTTATTTAGAACATAGCCAAGACTGTGTAATAATTCATGTAAAAACATATATCCTACATAAAAGACTAATAAAATAACTAAATTGATATTTTTTAAGTCTGCTGTTTTAGGGGCAATAATAAAACTTGCTGCCATACAAATGGCTAATAATATCAAAGATAAGATATTTATTATAGTCATATTCATTTCAAAAATATAATATTTTTTATTGTCTTTTGCCATTGGAAACCTCCTATGCAAAATATTGTTCATAATATTTAATTGATTTTTCTACTAAGTTTTCAGTTAAGTCGCTAACAGTATTAGCATTTTTGATAAAATCAAGAAATTTATCTTTTCCCATAGTTTCTAGTAGATAGCTAACCATTATATATGCATAGTCATAACTATCATAGTCATGAAAGCCAAATTCTTCTTCTAATTCACGCATTTTAGGAACGGGGATTTTTTTAATATAATTTTGAAGCAACCATTTAACTCCACGCTTATATGTACCATCTAAGTATTTAGCAATACCTTCTGTTAACCATTCTGGCTGTTTTCCATACAATGTGTATTCTATAGCATGAATTAATTCATGATAAATAACTAAGTCATATTCATTTTTAGACCATTCGTTAGGATTGGGATTTTCTTTTGGTTCAAAAAAGTTTAGAGACTGATCTTCATCCTTAAAACAGGCGCAACAATAGTCTGGTATATTTTTAAATCCTCGTTCTCTTAGACCGTCTTTTAAATCTTCTATCGTATCATAGACATAGATTTTATAATTAAATTGGTCGCTGTCTTTGACTTGAAAAAAATCAAGGATTGATTGTTTACTCTCCCTTATTACTGCATCAATTCTATTTACATATTTTTCTGTTTTTGCTGTGCAAACATATTCGTTCAATTTAATCACTCCTTATTATCTTGATTTTAACACAGTTTATATACTTTTAAAAGAAAAAGATTAATTCTTTTGAGTTAATCTTTTTATACGTTTTTTGACAAGTAACACTAATTCCATTGAAGCATTAATTTTATTTAAAACTAATAGAGCATCCTGGAGTTTTGTTATTTCTGATAATTCTTCTTCATATTTTTTTGCTTCTTCGACATAATTAAAATTTGGGATAGGATTGATTTCAATAAAGGCTCTTATATAATTTTCAATATCTTTTAGTACATAGACTTTTAATGGGTAATCATCCATATAAGTTACACCATAGTAACCACCTACTAAATATTTAAATTGATCTTTTAAATCCATAATATCAGTCCTTACATTAGTATATATTTATGATTAGTATATTCAATTATTTTAATTAAATCAGTATAGTTTAAGCATATAGTTTTTGTGTTGGTACAAGGATGAACTAAAATATTTTGCATTTTTAGATCTTGATCAATAATTACTAACACTTTTTTATTTAAATCGTTAATTATTCCTAAAGGTGTAACACTACCTGGTTCTAGTTTTAAGTACTCATATAATTCTTCGGCGGAGGCAAATCTTAAATTTTTGGTGTTTAAAAGTGTTTCTAATTTCTTAAGATTAGCCTTTTTATTTTCTTCTAGAACTACTAAGTAATAGTTTTTATGCTTATCTTTTAAAAATAGGTTTTTACACCCAATCCCCGGTAAGGTTATGTTGGCAGCCTTGGCTTCTGCAACAGTATAGACCGCTTCATGGACTTGCTCCTGAAAAGAAATATTTAAGTCGACAAGATATTTATAAATATTCATTATTTTGACTCCGTATTTTGATCATACTCATCAACTACACTGCCAAGAATGTGTTCAATTATATCTTCGACTGTAACTATACCAATATACTCACCTTTTTCTTTAACAATAGCCATGGCTTCATAATTAGAATTTAACAAGAGAAAAGCATCATCAATAATTGTCTTACTATCTAATTTTTCAACCTTGCGAAGGTATCTATAAACATTAAAGTCCTTATCGCGACCAAGAATAATATCCTTAATATTAATAATTCCTAAGATTTTACCGTCTTTTTCAATAGGAAAACGAGTAAATTTTGATTTGGCAACTTTAGAGAACATTTCTTCTGGTGTATCATTGACATTAATAGTAATAACTTTGTTTTTTGGAGTCATAACATCCTTAATTGAAGTGTCATTAAATTCAAAAACATTTAATAATAAACGTTTTTCTAGTTCTTCGAGGTTGGAGTCAATAATTGTGTCTTTTAATTCATCTTCAGTACTTTCTTCTTGCTTATTTATTTTGAAAAGACGTTCTAAAATATTAGTCGAAAAGGTCAAAACTGCGATGAATGGTTTAAAGAACCAAATTACGGCATAAATAATATCTACCATTTTAAAGGCAATTTGATCTGGATGAGCAATACCAAGTTTCTTTGGTAATAATTCTCCAAAAACCAAAGTAAAGTAAGAAAGAATTATAGTAATTACAACTATTAAAATCGTTGTGATGGTTCCTGTTGATAAGTAAGAGATATTAATTAGGCTGGCAAGTTCCCCAGCAAAACTTTCGGCGGCAAAAGCGCTAGATAAAAAGCCGGATAGTGTAATGGCCACCTGAATAGCGGATAGAAATGTTGAGGAGTCATTAAGTAAGTTAATTATTTTAGTAGCTTTCTTATTCCCCTTTTTAGCTTCTTTATTTAATTTATATTTGTTAACTGAAAGAAAGGCTATTTCAGTGGCAGAAAAGACACCATTTATTAATATTAATATAATTAAAAGTATTATTTTCAATAACATATATCCTCCCAATAATTTTGTATTTCTTATTTATTATAACATACTCTAATTAGAGAAAAAAATAAAAGATAATCAAATGCTTAATTATCTTTTGTATTCTTGTAATAATCCACGATATATTTCCTTCATTGCTTGAACGTTTTCATAATCAGCTGGTTTTACTACTTCTGGCAGTTTCAAAACTTGTGATTGTTCTAGAGCATATTTTACAAATTCAGCGCAATAGAAATGTCTTTCTCGTCTTATTTTGACATTTAAAGCTGCCGAAAGTAAACCGATGAAGTTGAAACGATAGGTATTCTTATTTTGTTGAATTTCTTTAATGATACTTTCTAACTTGTTGTACTTGTTTTCATCTATTTCTAAGGAATAAACTTTACATTTTGTTTTTTTAAATCTTTTAAAAGTACCCTCATCTATTTTCTCATGAACAAAACCGGCAAAAATTGGAGTATATGGATTAAGTCGACCAAAACTATACATTTGGTTAAGTTTTGAATCTAAGGCAATTGAGACATGAGAATATTCCTTTCTAGTGTAGATTTTAATAATTTTAGAAAGAAATGTTCCGGTATATGTTAGTACTATATATATATTTTTCATTTATTACCACCTACTTATTTTTACTTAATATATTAATAATTATTAAACCAGCTACTAACAGTACTATAATTGGTAAAACTATATAATAAGGAATGCTTATTAGGATAGCAAAAAAGATAATAGCCATGGCTAGGCCAAAGGTAATTAAAATTCTAGGGACTATTTTAGGAATGGAAAAACCTTCTCCAGCAACACTTATTCTATTAATAGTAGCTGTTGGAAGGTATTTTCCACGAAGTTTAACACCAATAGGAATATTTTGTCTAGTGGTAATAACTTCTTCTAATTCCTGATTGTTATATGTAAATTTAAAAGTAGTTAAATAAATCTCCCCTACTTTTGTATTAGAACTGTTAAGTTTATCTTCTTTTTGGACTGAGATAACTTCGAATAAGGTAGATACCCCATTTTTTTCAAAATCCAAATTCACTTTTCTAATATAGAGTCCAACGACTAAAGATAAAAAACTTATTAGTCCTAAGACTATTAAAATAATAATATTTTCCATCCCTACCACAAAAACCACTACTCTTTCTTTTTTTAATTATACTACACTTTTTATAAATTTGAAGAAAAATTTGAAGATTATTCTTTGATTGTTTGCTATAATGATTGATGGTGATTATGTGTGAAAATTATTATAGTCGGAGTGGGAAAACTCGGTGAATATTTAGCAAAATGTCTAGTAAAGGAAGGAAATGCGGTTACTTTAGTAGATGTCAGTTTTATGACAAGTATGGATGTTATTAATAATGAAGATCTTAACTATGTTGTTGGTAGTGGTCTTGATGCCAATGTATTAAATGAAGCTGGTATTAGTGATGCCGATTTATTAATTAGCGTTATGGAAAGTGATGAGCAAAATGTAATGTGTAGTCTTCTTGGAAGAAAATTAGGAGCTAAACATACAATTGCAAGGATTAGGACACCAGAATATTCAAATACAGTTAATCTTTTGAAAGATGAATTAGGATTATCAATGCTTATAAATCCGGAAGCACTTACAGCAACGCAAATTGCTAGAGCATTAAGTATTCCAAGTGCGATGGAGGCTATTACATTTTTAAAGGGGCGAATTCAGTTAGTATCGTTTAAAGTAAAAGAAAATAGTCCAATTGATAAAATTACAGTTAGTGGTATTTCCAAGAAAGTTGGTAATTTAATTATTTGTGCAATTGAGCGTGAGGAAAATATTATTGTACCTAGTGGAAATACAAAGCTTTTGGCTAATGATAAAATTTATGTTAGTGGCGATACTAAAGCAATTAATCAATTTTTAATCTTTTCTGAATTGATTCAAGAAAAAACAAAGAAGGTTATTATAAGTGGTGGCTCTTCAACGGCAGTTTATTTAGCTAAAAGCTTACTTGAGATGGGAATGCAAGTAAAGATTATTGAGATCAATGAAGAAAGATGTAAAGTTTTGAGTGAAAAATTACCAAAGGCTTTAATTATTCATGGTGATGTATCTGATCAAAATATTTTATTTGAAGAAGGAATTGAGTCAAGTGATGCATTCATTGCACTTACCAGTATAGATGAAGAAAATATTGTTTACTCAATGTTTGCATCAATGCATAAAGTTCCAAAAGTTATTACTAAAATTAACCATATTAACCTAGATGGAATTGTAGATAAGGCTCATATTGATACGGTGATTACACCACATAAAATTGCATCACATCAAATTGTAAAATATGTAAGAGCTATGCAAAATAGTAATCGTAGTAGTTGTGAAGCTTTATATTCGGTTGATGAGGCTTTTGAAATGCTAGAATTTACGATAAAGAAAGATTTTAAACAATTAAATAAAAAAATTAAGGAAATTAATTTTAAAGAAGGGTCATTAATTATTGCAATTATGCGTGGGAAGCAGATTATATTTCCTACTGGAAACGATATTATTAAGAAAGGAGACATTGTCGTCATTGTTGATACTACGGAAACAGTTAAGGATATCAATGACATTTTAGCGTAAGTAAGATGAAAAATAAATTAGTATATAAATATATCGGAAAGGTACTGATTGCTTTTGCGTTATTGATGATTTTTCCTATTATTGTAAGTGTTATTTATAAAGAAAATATTTTACCTTTTTTGATACCGACAGGAATAAGTCTTGGTATTGGCTTAGTCTTAAACTCTATTAATACTAAAAAGAAACTGCTATATGCTAAAGACGGGTTTATAATAGTTGCACTTTCTTGGATTATTACAAGTATTTTAGGTGCTCTTCCAATGTGGTTAAGTGGAGATGCTACTTTTGTGGATGGATTATTTGAAGCGGTATCTGGTTTAACGACAACTGGTGCGACAGTATTTAGAAATGTAGAAGGTCTAGGTAAAGGGGTTTTGTTTTGGCGTTCTTTTATGCATTTTATTGGAGGAATGGGAGTCTTGACTTTTGTAATGGCAATTATTCCTTTATCTGGCAATGATAAATCAATGCATGTTCTTAAAGCCGAGATGCCTGGTCCTTCTGTGGCCAAATTAGCTCCAAGTATCAAAAAAACGCTTCTTTATCTATATGGGATATATTTATTTTTGACAGCTGTTGAGTGCTTTTTACTATTGTGTGGGGGAATGAGTTTTTTTGAAAGTTTGCTTACCTCTTTTTCAACAGCCGGAACCGGTGGCTTTTCAGTTCTTAATTCAAGTATGGCTAGTTATTCAACATTTAATAAATATGTAGTGGCAATATTTATGTTCTTGTTTGGAGTTAATTTTAACATTTATTTTCTAATTTTAATGAAAGACTTAAAAAATGCTTTAAATAGTGAAGAATTACGAACTTATATTGGAATATTTGTTTGCTCAGTATTATTCATTTTTCTTAACACTTATAATTTATTTAATAATTTGCAAGAAGCATTTACACAAGCGTTTTTTCATGTTAGTTCAATTATGACAAGTACAGGATTTAGTATAGGAAACATTAATATTTATCCAACTGCATGTCAAGTATTAATCTTATGCCTAATGATTATAAGTGCTTGTTCAGGTAGTACTTGTGGAGGCTTTAAAATTGCAAGATTGCTAATTGTTGGTAAAACTATAAAACGAGAAGTTTTGAAAGCAATTCATCCTAATAGTGTTAGAAGTATAACATTTGAGGGAAAGAAAATTGATGAGGATACGGTCAGAAGTACTTGTAATTATATGTTACTATATGCAATATTTTTGATAGCCACTATCTTTATTATTAGCTTTGATAAAGTTACTTTCTCACAAGCGGTTAATTCTGTATTTACTGCTTTTGGGAATGTTGGACTTTGTTTTGAAATTGAAAATTTTGCAAATTTTACTTCTCTTTCAAAAGTGGTTTTGTCAACAGCAATGTTACTAGGACGATTGGAAATATTACCAATGATAGTTCTGTTTAGTGATTTAAAAAAGTAGGACATTACTTATGTCCTTTTTTTGTTTTAAAAAGTTTGTTATAATTTAGGAATAGAGGTGATAAAGATGTTAACGATACCTGAAAAACCTGTTATTGTAAAAAATAAGGACTTTCAAACAATTATTGTTAGGGTAATGTTTCCTTATCAGGAGAAAGATGAGGACTTAACTAAATTAACGATGCTACCTAACATGCTGATGTATATGAACAATAAGTATCCAACAGAAAGTGAATTTCAAACTAATAGAAAAAAGAAATATATTTTAAATTTGAATTGTAGTAAGATGGTTGTTGGAACATCAATGTGTCTATGCTTTAATTTGGTAATTCCCGATGCTGAGGCTTTAGGTTTTGATAACTTTGATGAGCAATTTGAATTCTTTAGCGAAATGATCTATAACCCTAAAGTTAAAAATGGAGGATTTGATGAATTTGAAGTAAATCGTGAATTAAAGAACTTGAAATTAGGAATTGAAAACGGTTTAAAGGATATAAGAGTCTATCATAATGTTCGAGGATTAGAACTTGTAGATGATGAGGGAATTCTATCAAGAACAGTTCACAATCATTGTCAACAATTGAAAGAGGTTACGAAAGAAAACTTATATGAACTATATTTAGATGTTATTAATAAATATAGGCCTGCTATTTTTGTATTTGGAAATATTGGTGAAAAAAGAATTAACGAATTGGCAAATAAATATTTATATAAAAATAAAGAGGCCCTAATAAAATTTGAAAATGAGTATAATCATTTCTTAAAAGTAAGGGACAATGTTCAAATAGTTTGTGAAAAGAAAGACTTTAAAGATTCTGCCATTTCTTTGTACTATAAAATTAGAGATATTGATGAAAGCGATTTTACTAAAATTAGTTTGGTTAAAGGATTACTTAGTTCCCTATCTTCTAGATTGCTAAATAAAAAATTACGTGATGAAAATGATCTTGTTTATGCTTCAAATGTGGCCACTTATTTTCGATTTGGAGTTTTTGAAATTACTGCATATATTAATAAAAATAGTAAAGATATTGTTATTGAAAAGATTAAAGAAGTTATGAATGACTTAAAAGATCCTGATATGATAAGTGATTATTTGGAAAATATTAAGGAGCGTCGACGTATAGGGTTGATTAAAAGTTTAGACGAAAAATTTGCTTTATTAGCTGATGTGGTCGGAGAAAAACTCGAGGTGGAAAAACGTGCAAGTGCGCGCTATGAGGAAGCTTTGACTGTTAGTGCAACTGATATTTCAGAATTTATGAATAGATTTGTACTTGATACAATTTATTTTGTTGAGGAGGGAGCACATGAGTAAGATTGAAAGTGTCAAACTAAATAATGGACTAACTATTTATTTCTATACAGATAAAAAACGCCATTCAACGTTTTTTCAACATATAACATTGTTTGGGGGAAGTTCAAAGGATTTTATAGTTGATGGCAAGGAATATCATATGCAGGATGGAATTGCTCATATTCTAGAGCATTATATTGTTGAAGCAAATGCTAATGGAAACTTTTTAAAAATATTAGGTGAAGCCCAAATGGCAACGAATGCATCAACACATTATAATATGACACGTTACTACTTTGAGGCAGTTGAGAAAGTAGAATTTGGAATTAAGACAATCTTAAAAAGTATGTACTCCCCTATTTTTTCTTCTGAAAAGTTGGAAAAAATAAAGAAGCCAATTCTTCAAGAAATACGAGGAAAAATGGGGAGCAAGTTTTATCATAGTAATAGAAAAACGCTCGATAACTGTTTTTCTAAAATAAGAGTTCGTGATATTGGTGGAACACTTGAAGAAGTGGCAGAAACAACAGTTGAAGACTTAAAAATATGTTTTGAGGCGTTTTATCAACCAAAAAATCAATTTATTGTTGTCGGAGGAAATTTTGATAAGGATAAAATCTTGAAAATAATTAAGGATTTTTATAAAAACTTAAATATAAAAGAAAAAAGTGTTAAACTTATTAAAATGGAGGAACCAAAGGAAGTTGCTTCTAATAAAGGAATAGTAGAATTCCCAACAGCTAAAGATTATTTGGAAATTACTTATAAGGTCAATGTTAAAGGCTTAGACATAAAAGAAAGATTAAAACTAGATTTTTATTTGCATTACTTCTTTAATATGTATTTTGGAGCGACATCTGATTTATATAAAAAACTAGTTGATGAAAAGATTATTACAACAGGTCTTAAATGCAATGATTTTTCAATGGAAGATTATATCTTAATTTCTGTCGGAGCTTATTCCGAGAAAAATGATTTATTAGAGAAGTATATTAGAGAGACTTTTTTGAAACTAGAGTCTTTTAATGAAGAAGTATTTGAAATTGATAAACGTGAATCTATTATTAGATTAGTATTACGTAAAGAAAACTTATTTGATACAATTATGCCTTTTGTAAGTAATATTGTGGAGTTTAATTATCCCTATCCAGATGAAGTTAGTGATATTGAAACTTTTAATTTTAATGATTTTGTAAACACTATAAAAGGATTAGATTTTAGTAATAGTACTATTACATTAATAAAAAATAAAGAGACTTAAAATTGGTCTCTTTTAAAATAGATTCTTATTGGTTTGATTATCATTAAATATATATTTTTTAGCTGGCTTTTTTCCTTCAAAGTTAACAGTTTGATTTGTGTCAACAATGATTTTTTGAGTAAGAAGTTTTTTTCGAAAGTTGCGGCGATCAATGGAGATTCCTAAAATATTCTCATAAACTTTATGTAGTTCTGGAATTGTAAAACCATTAGGATAAAATTTTTTTAAGATATTTGAAGAGGTAATCATTTCTTTTAATTTGTCTATAGCAGATAAAAGTAATTTATTATGGTCATAGGCAAGGCTTGGAACTTCTGTTATTTTAAACCAATTTGCATCACTAGTTTTAGTAGTAGTTCTTAAGATGTTTGCTTGGGCAATGTCAACTAAGCCTATAAAAATAAAAGCGAACATTCTTTGGAGTGGTGAGCGATTTAAATCATCATTTAGACTAGCAAAAGTTAACTCAATATTTTCAAGATTAGTTTTTTCTTTTAGTTCTCTTTTAGCAGCATCCAATATTAACTCGTTGTTGTACATTGCTCCACTTGGTAAAGCCCAGGCATCTTTAAATGGTTCATTGGTTCTTTTTATAAGTAAAACTTTAATTTCACCTTTATCAATAGTAAAAATAGCAGTTATGACATGTGCACCAATATTTTTATATAAGGGATTTTTTAATTCCAAGTTAATCACTCCTTTACTTATATATTATGTGTATTTTAAACAGTTGTCAAATAAAAATAGGATACTAATACCCTATTTCTTTTAATAAAATATTTACTTCATTGCGATAGACATCATCAACATTACTATATAAAACGGTACTTCCTACTCTAGAAACGATGCTGTATTTGCCATTACAGATTTGTGTATATTTTGAAAAATTTCCAACATTAAGTTCATTATAAGAACCTTGCCCACCGAGTGTATCGCGTTCTTTGACATAATAACTTTGAGCGGCGGCTTCGCTATTAAAAATATAAAATTCTAACTTATAAAAGTTCGACGGATGAGTTGCAACAAAATATGATTCAATTGACGACTGATTAGCTACTAAAGTGGTTTCGTCAACGACAGTAAAATTCTTCACTTTTAATGATTCTTGAAAAGTTTCACTATTTAGTGCTTCTTTAGTGTCACCACAGCCAATTACTAAAATTGATAAGATTGGTATTAATAAAATAAGTGCTAGTTTTTTCATAAGTATTCTCCTTAATATAATTAAAGTATAACACATTTAATTTTTTTAGTATACAAAGTATATTATTTTAAAATTAAGTAATACTAGTAAGGGAGGACTTTATGAAAGAAGAGAAAAATATAAATTTATTGGATGACTTAAACAAAGGATGCTGTATGGGAAGAGATGCAGTTAGTTATGTTGTTGAAAAGATTGAAGGTAAAAGTTTTAAGAAAGAAGTTGAAAAATTACTAGAAGAATATGAAGATTTGGAGGAAAAAATCAATAAAGTTTATACTAAGTATAGTGACGGTGAACCAAGAGAAACCACAATTATGAATAAAGTAATGACCTGGTATGGGATTAATATTAGAACATTAAAAGATACTAGTGCAACTAAGTTAGCAGAGATGCTCTTACAAGGTTTAAATATGGGAATAATTGATGGTAAAAAACTTCTAAATCATGAAGATGCTGATAAAAAAGTAATAGGTCTAATAAAGGATTATGTAGATATGCAAGAAAAATATGTTGAAAAAATAAAGGAATTCTTATAAAAAGAAATATAATTTTATATTTCTTTTTCTTTGTAATCATAATCCCAAAAACTTAATTTACCATTTATTGAAATAGGATTTACTTCTTGAATGTTTTCTAATTTAAAGCCATAACCTTGCCAAGAAGAATCATTTCTTAAAACGCCATGGTAAATTAGAGAATCTTTTTCTCTTAAATATTTTTTTAATTTATCATCAACAGCTATGCAGTCTGTGATAGTGGCTTTAGCGATTATTTGACCGCATGGATATTCTAAATTTAAATGTTCATAACGTTTCATAGCTTCTTTGTCGATGCCTTTACCAGCATGAATAAGAATATCGCCACGATATTTGGTTCGCCAAGTACGAAACTCATATTCCTTATAACCTTTAGCAATTAGGGTTGCGAAGGGCTGCTTAATAGTTAGTACTTTCAAAGTTATCACCTCTTTTTCATTATAGCAAACAATTGAATTTATGAGAAGAATATGTTATAATAGCCAGTTAACTGAGGGGGGGAAGGAAAAATGGTTATTCCAAAGAAGATTATGATTGAGGCGGTTCAACAGGCAAAGGTTCTTCCCTATGAGGAAGAGCTAGTTAGTAATTTGCGGGAAATAAATTATCAAGGCTTGCCGCTTTCTATTTGTGTCTTAACAAAAGATATATGTCAGGGAGAATGCTATGTGACATCTATTAATTTGACAAGAGGAATGAATCAATTTCAGCTTGTTCATGGTGATGTTAATTGTATTGAATTAAATGATTCCTATCCAAATCACTCTTGGGTTGAAAAAGATGGTTTTGTCTATGATCCGACAGATGGCTTTAAATGGGATAAGAATTTATATTATACCTTGTTTTCTCCTATTGTAAGAGAAGTATATGATGAAAATACTGTCGCGAATTACCCTTATTATAGTGAAGTTGTTAGTAAAGGTCACATTGAAATTCCATTAGAACAGACTGCTTTAATGATTCAATATATTGAAATGCTGAATGATGAGGAAAAAAGTGTTAATAGTGAACGCTTGCAAAGAGAGATTGATTTTTGGAGAAAACAAAATGGGGTTAATTATCGCTATAGCGAAGAAACAATGAAAAAATATAAAGAATATATGAAAAGAAATTAAATGATATGATATAATCTTCTAGAAGTGAGGTAAGTTATGTATTTTTGTCAAAAAAACCTAACAAGATTGAGAAATAACCAAGCCACCTTTTTTCTAGATCCAAAAGAATTAGCAGAAGTTTGTTCTAAATTAAAAAAGACAGATTATGCTATTTATTATCCTTATAAAGATAGTGAAAAAAATATTCTATACAATAGTAAATTACCAGAGATACTTCTTTATGAAATAAAAACAAAAGTACCTGTTCGGCATCAAGATATTTTAGGGAGTGTTTATTCAATAGGCATGACTCATGAAATGTTTGGGGATATTTTAATCATTAATGGACATTATTATATTTATATTTTAAAACTTGCGATAAATTATTTTGAAAGTAATTTTTTAACAATTGGGAATAATCCAATTGAACTCATGAATATCGATATCGATACCTTAAAAGACTATGAACGTAATTATGAAACTTTGGAATTAATAGTTTCAAGTAATCGTATTGATACAATTGTTGCGAGTATTTGCCGGATTGGGAGAAGTAATATAATAGACATGCTAAAGAGAAAAGAAATTATGCTTAATTATGATTTTTTAAAAGATTCGGCTTATAAATTAAAAGAAAATGATATTTTTAGTATTAAGAAAATTGGAAAGTTTAAGTATATTGGGATAATTAAAATAACAAAAAGCAATAATTATATAATTAGAATTTTAAAATATATTTAAAAGACCCTATCATTTTGAAGGGTCTTTTTATAATTATTAAATAAATTAGTCATCATATGAGTTGACTTCAATATCACCACTTGTTGTTGTGATTAAAAGTTCATGAGAGGACTTTCTATTGTTATTAAAGATATCAAGCTTACCACTTGTTGTTTTATGATTTATATAAACATCTATTGTCCTTTTTATTTCGACTGAACCGGAAGTAGTTGTTATTTTAGAATCTTTTGTTAATGCTAAGGTGTTTATCTCAACATCTCCTGAGAGTGTATTTATATTACAACTTTCTGTTAATTTATTTATTTCAATGTCACCACTAGTAGTTGTTAATGTGCCATTAGAAAGTTCATTTAATTCTAGGTCTCCACTCGTTGTTTGAGCAATTAACTCTTGTAATTTGTATATTTCAACATCTCCACTAGTTGATTTTATAGTTACATCTAGACTTATTTCGTCTAATAGTTTTATATCCCCTGATATTGTTTTTACATTTAATTTACCAATTAAATTTTCTGGAACCTCAAGTTCTATTCTAGAATCTTTTGAGGAAAAGAATTGAAAATTGGCATAATTATTTCGATCATTTATTTTTAAAACATCATTACTAATGTCAATATTAATATTTTGCTTGTTTTGACCATATATTTTATAGCTAATATCTTTACTAAGTGATTTTTTTATATAAATATCAGAAGAAGTAGATTCTATATTAATAGTTTTGATATCTTTAGTTATAGTTTCACTATGCAATAATTTGGTAGTATTGTTTATTATTAAGGGTTGTCTTATAAGTAAAGCAACTAATAAGCCACTTAATAAAAAGATAACTATAAGTAATAGAATTATTTTTATAATTGCTAGAGTTTTATTAGTCATTATTATCCCTCATTCCATAAATTAGTTTTATTACTGATTCAATAGCGGCATCGATAAGCCAAATTATCCAAGTGATATGCCAAGCCATTGTTAGAAAGCTGATTACTAAATATATTATTAAAGTGATTAGCTCGACTAACTCACAGATTGATTTTACTTGTTTATCTTTAGATGATATACTCTCTTCTAAATTATTTTTTGAAATGACTTCGTCTTTCTTAAAGGCAATTCCTTGGTATACTAAAATACAAGTAGCAGTGCCACATAACATAAGAAAACCACAAACTCCTATTATTTCGTTATAACCTAATTCTTCAAATAGTATTATTGTAATAACACTTAAAAAATAGAGAAAAATACTTACGGTAATACTTATGGCTCTCTTTTTTGACTGTTTTTCTTTGGGGTGCTGAATTGATATATCCCCTTCACTTAACAAACTTTCTGTTGAAATATTATACAATTTGCAAATAGGAATTATTTTATCAAAGTCTGGTTTTGAGTCTCCAGTTTCCCACTTTGATACAGTTTGCCTAGTCACGTTTAATCTATCAGCAACTTCTTCTTGTGATAAGCCTTTACTTTTTCTTAAATTATATAGTTTTTCTCCTAAACTCATTTTCTCACCTCTTTTGTTAAGTATACCATTATTTGTTGGTTGCTTTCTAGCAATTACTGTTGGAAAGTTAAGCAACTAATCTTAACATTATTCATACATTACATTTATATCAACGTTCCCATTGATTCCATCAACGCGACCATTCGAGCATAACTGCCAGAATTTGTAATCGCCTTGATAAGTTGTTTGACTAGTATAATGGGCAAGCCAAGTTGGATACTTAGTTTCAAACCAAACTGTTTCTAAGTAATTTTTACTGCTATATAACATTCCTTTATAACCTGCTTTTTCAATTGTCTTTAGATAAGTATTGGCCATTTCGGTTAGATTATAAAAACTCAAATTAAATTCTTGATAAAATGACCAGTTTTCCCAATCGAAGACAACTGGTAACTCTAGTTTATAATCTTTTATTTGCTTTAGAACCCATTCGGCTTCTACTTTAGCAGCTAAATTACTATTAGCATAAGAGTAAAAATAAACGCCAACAGGTATACCTACTTCTTTAAACCCTTTAATATTTCTTTCAAACTTATTATCAACAAAGTATTCACCACCAATTCCTCGTTGACTTCCAACACGGATAAAAACAAATTCAACTCCCGCATCTTTTACTTTTTGAAAATCAATATCACCTTGCCAATGAGAAACATCTAGTCCAATTTTTGTTTTTTCTGATTTATATTTAGAAACTATATCTGAAAAAGCTTGAGTTGGTGTAGAAGTTGGTTTACTAGAACCAGTATTTGGTGTTTTTTCTTTAACAATTAAGTTAAAATTATTGGTTGAAGTGTTACCACTAGAGTCTGTCCCTTTAAAAACTAGCGAATAGGTTCCTGGAATATTGACATCATAAGTGCCAATTATTTCACACGTTGGTTGATTATCATAGTTGTCACCACAAAAAAGTTCTGTTTCAATATTTCCTGTATAACCTTTTGTTACAGTTAAACTTGATGAAGAATAAATAAGTGGTGGTGTTTTATCAACAATATTAATAGTAAATGTATATGGTACTTTTATATTATCATCATTGATATATTGAAAGGATATCTCCTTTTCACCTACTTTAGTAGTATCAATCTTCTTATCTGTTATTAAATTACCATTAATAGATTCAATAAAATTTGATAAATGAACATCTTCAAAAACAGATACTTCTAAATTATCATGTAGTTGAACAATTATTTCAGCATGGGCAATACGCCAAATATTGTATAACTTAGATAGTAGTAAAATAACTAATATGGTTACTATAGTGATAGATATAACAATTATTATTTTTTTCTTTGTTTTTATACGCATATAGACACCAAAGAAGAATAGTAACTATTCTTCCCTTTCTTATTTAAATTTTTTCCACATGATTGTTAAAACATTTAAGACTGATAGAAGAGTTACACCAACATCAGCAAAGACTGCCATCCAAACAGTGCTTAAGCCTAAAGCACCTAGTATTAAAACAATAATTTTAATAGTTAGCGCAAAAGCAAGAGTTTGAACTATTTTCGTTCTTGTGTATTTAGCAATTTGTAGAGATGTCTTTAATTTTTTTAAATCATCCTTCATAATGACTATATCGCTTGCTTCTATGGCAGCATCAGATCCTACTTGCCCCATTGAAACACCAATATCAGCAAGGTGAAGAACTGGAGCATCATTTACACCATCGCCAACAAACATTACCTTACCACTTTCTTGAAATTCTGTCACTTTTGTAACTTTGTCTTGTGGAAGAAGAGCTGCAAAATATTTTTTTACACCTACTCTAGAAGCTACTCTTTTAACAACCTCCTCAACATCACCTGATAAGATTATTAATTGTTTATTGAAGTCAGTGACTAATTTTTTAAGAGATGAAGCAGATTTTTTAATAGCATCAGAAATAACTATATAACCAGCATATTCATTATTTATTGCAATATGAATGATTGTTCCTAATTCAGTAATTGGAAGAGTTATAATATTGTGATCTTTTAATAATTTTTCATTTCCTATTAGGACTTTTTGTTCTTCAATTCGGCAACTAATTCCTTTACCACTAATTTCTTTATAGTATTTTGCTTCTAACTTTGGTAATTTATTTTTCTTCTTTATAGCCTCAGCAATTGGATGAATAGAAAATTCTTCAGCAGAGGCCGCGATTTGAAGAAGTTTTTTACTTTGCATTTCAACAGGATAAATTTTTGTTACTTCAAAAACGCCTTCTGTAATTGTTCCTGTTTTATCCAAGACAATATAATCAATATCATTTAATGTTTCTAATTCTTTACTTCCCTTTATTAAGATTCCTTCCTTGCTAGCTCTACCAATTCCACTAAAATAAGCAAGAGGAACAGAAATTACTAGTGCGCATGGACATGATGTTACTAAAAAAACTAAAGAACGATATAGCCAATCTTTAAAGTCATAACCTAAAATAGTTGGGATTAGTGTCAAGAGAATAGCTAGAATGACAACAACAGGTGTATAAATACTAGAGAATTTAGTTATAAATTTCTCCGTTTCAGTCTTTTTAACATTGGATGTCTCTATTAAATTGATAATCTTAGTTGTTGTCGTGTTGCGGTATGTTGCGGTTGCCTTTATACGAAGAACTTTTTCTTTATTAATACAGCCACTTAAAACCTTATCATTTTTACTCACTTTACGGGGGATTGATTCACCAGTAAGAGAGGAGGTGTTTAAAGAGGAGGTGCCCTCAATAACTATTCCATCTAAAGGAATCTTCTCACCAGGTTTTACAACTAAGATGTCCCCTTCAGTGACCTTTTTTATATTTACTGTAACTATTTCATCATTTACTATGATATTAGCCTTTTCAACACGTAAATCTAGTAAATCTTTTATCGATTTCTTGCTTCTATTAACCGCTAAATCAGCTAGATATTCACCTATTTCAAATAATAGCATGACCATAACAGCTTCTTCGAAACTACCGATTGCAAAAGCACAAAGAGTTGCTATTATCATTAAAACATTTTCGTCAAAAAACATTTTCTTTTTTATATGTTTGAAAGCATTAATATAAATTGAAGCACTAATAATAGCATATGATACGCCTAAAAAGAAAATTTGAGTATTTGCTTCAGGGATAAATATTGATGTTACAAAAAAAGCAATACTAATAACTATTTTGATTAAATCTTCATTCCATATTTTTTTCATTAGATAACCTCCGCTATATGTTCTAAGCCATATTTCAATATTATTTTTATATGATCATCGCTGATACTATATATAATATTTTTCCCCTCTTTTGTCGTTTTAACTAGATTTGAGGCCCGCAAATTTTTTAGTTGATGTGAAACTGCCGATTGTGAAATATCAAGTACCTCACTAATTTCATTTACACACATTGGTTTATTAAGCAATACATCTAAAATTCTTAGACGTGTTTGATCTGCAAATATTTTATAAAATTCGCTTAAGCCAGAAAGTAATTCTTTACTGTGTATTTTCATAATTACACTCCTTTTCATATGAATATATGTTCATATATTCATATTATTATAATTCGTAAAATATGTCAATTACTTTCTACTTCTTTTCTATTATGAATTTAATTATATCAAAAGTTATTTAAGGTTTTCAATATTTTCCAATTAAAAAAGTACCGCTTGGTACTTAGGTGTTAACTTTAATTTCTTCTAAAGCCTTGGCCAATTGATCTCCACAAGAAGTTTTTTTAAAACCACAGGTAATACCTGACAATTTTTCAACCACGGTGTCAATGTTCTGGCCTTCTACAAGCGCTGAAATAGCCTTTAAATTGCCATTGCAACCACCGGTATACTCAACATTATAGATTTTATGATCCTTAATATCAAATTCAATCTTAGTTGAACAGGTTCCTTTTGTTTTATAAGTGTAATGCATATTTTACCTCCTTGAGTTTATGAAAAAATTTAGATATATAATAGTAAATATTAATTGGCAACTCATATTCACCGATTAATTCTTCTACAACACCATTAAAGCCTTTTTTAAACTCATATATTCCATAATTATTAGGGTGCTCATTTATATTCTCAGGAATTCCATAAAAGTTATGCTTCTTAAAACCATTATTGATACCATACTTAATTAATTCCCATTGAAGTAGATACTGGGAATTGAATTTTAAATACTCTTCATAATTGCCACTAGATAAATAGATTATTTCTGGATGAATTAGCATAAACATTGATCCTGATAAGGTTATTATATCACTATTTGTCTTGTTTTTAATATCTTTAGCTTCGGCAATTTTTCTAGTTAGTGAGGAAATATCTTTTTCTAATTCTCTTTTTCTCGTCGACTTAATATTATTGGTATCCAACTTGAGAAGTTTTTCATGAAGTTCTTTTTCCAAATATTCGACATAATCATTAATATTAAGTTCACTTACATAGTATTTTACTTCATTTTTAGGAGAAAATAACTTATACATATCTTCATAGTAATCTGCATTACGAGATTTAAAATTTCGCCTCTTTGCTGTTTCTTTCAAAATATGGTTAAATTTTGATAACTCATTGTAAGAAATTTCTTTAATTTTAATTCCAGACTTTTCTGCCTTTCTGATAATATTTCTTGTGTTAGCTTTCATTTCGTTCAAAATATCTTCTTCTGTTTTTCCATCTAAATCGAGAGAAAACATCCAACTAACTTGTTCATTATCTTTTGAAGGGACTTTTTTAAAGCCTATTTTTTCTAAATTCTTAACTATTTTATTATTATCAATTCCATTTTCAACTATATTTCCATCACGATCACGTTCTTTATTAATAATATAAGGGTCTATTCTTAAGATATAGCCCTTATGCTTTTTTATATATTTAGTTATTTCCTTTGTAAAGAATTCTAGTAGTTCTTTGTTACTATAATCTAGTAAATATCCCCTAGGACTATAGAATTCATACATATTTAGTCTGTTTTTTCGACTTAGCAGCATTGCTGCACCACATATTCTACCGGATTCTTTGACTCCAACATAGTTAACATTCCAAGACCTTTTTTGCCTTAACTTGCCAATCTCAACGGCAGAAAGAAATGTTTTTAAAGGATGACTTTCCCAATAAGTTTCGTATTCTGTTTCGGTTAGTTCTACAAATTCCATATATCCCTCCTATTATTTAGTATATTCGGGATAATTTTTTTTATTAGAACTACTGACGTTTAATTTTATTTTTAAATTTTTTTGTCAAATTATTAACTTTTTCTTTAAATTCTTCGGGAATGGTATATAAGATTTTATCTTTATCAAAAATGGTAAAGATGAATAAAGCAATCATAATAAACAATAATATTAATGAAATGAATAAGGCTAAACTAAAACGGTCCGTTTTCTCTTTGGTGGTATTTAAATAGCTATTAGTTAAATAAGTTTCAAAGTTGTCCTTAGTAATTTTAATTTCGTTTTCTGCTGGGACAAAATTTGCAACATTCTTAATGGCTAGTTCCTTTAAATCTTCTTTTATTATTTCGGGATAACCATAGACCTTTAAAGGTGTTGGTTCTTTGTCTGTTCGTTCGTAAGTATAGTCAATTATGTCTTTATATTTATTATACTCATCTTCATTAATTCCTATTAAGTAGGTATGCCATAGACCTGTATCTTCTTTTTCAATAACAAAATGGATGCCTAGATTTTCTTCTTCATAGTAAGCAAATTTTTCAGACATTTTTGAGACCTCAATATAAGAGTATTCCTCAACACTCTCAACTTCTCCCCAAGGTTTAGCATAGTATTTTTCTTGAAATAAACGATATGAACATACTGCTAAAATTGTAATAACAATTAGATAGATACTACATAAAAACATTTTTATAGTTAATTTTTTTTCTGAAATTTCTTTTTTTATTCTTTTCATATACTACCTCTTATTATGTTAATATAATATAACCATTTTACGAAAAAAGAAAAGATTATTCTTTCAATTTTTTATTAAATCTCGGGATAAACTTTTCTAGTATTTTATATTCGTCTCTGTTTTTTACGTATAGATAACCTAATATTGAAAAAACGACTGCACCAATAAAGTTAACAAATAAATCTTTCATTGTATCATTAATACCTAATTCTAAATAACCACCTTCTATAGTTATTTTGTCTTTATCATTATTGTAATAGATATCTGTTTTGGTAATATCTTTTAGCACAACTGGAACATTTTTATTTTCCTCATTTAGTTCAACTGATGATATTACTTGAACTATGCGATCTTTTTGCATATCTAATAGAAAATATCGATCTGATGCATATTCATAAAATTCCCATAAAACACCAACTGTCATAGAAAAGCAAAATGCTACTAGAGATAAAAATAATGGTGATAGTTTAATATTAAATCTTTCCCCTCTATTTATAATATCAATTAAGGAGAAACCGACGGCCGCACATAAGAATCCATTTAAGGTATGAAGCATAGTATCCCAATGTTTGAAGACACCATAGAAGTTTTGAATTTCTCCTAATATCTCAGCGGCAAAAATAAATAGGTAAACTGTTATTTCTAAGAACGATGGCAATTCAATATTTAATTTATTAGTTATTAAAGTGGGAACCGTAAATAATATTAGTGTCAATCCACATAAAAATACATTATTCCAATTAGAATGAACGGCTTGGCCAACCATACAAACAATAACTAAAAATCTTAAAGCAAAGTAAACGACGATGGTTTCCTTGGCCTTTAGTCCCATCACTTGCTTTGTTTTCTTTTTTAATTTTTCTTTTCTTATTTTTTTGTCATTCATTTTAATCCTTATTTTCCTCTTCAAATAGTTTTTTTATGTTAGCACGAGGCATTAACATTTTCATATCTTTTTCTACTCTAAACTTAAATTTGGTGGCTGGGGTTTTATATTCTTCACCATCAATACACCAAGAGCTTTTTGGTGGATCTAAAAACTCTATTTCTAAATCATCAGTCTTATAATAAGTTATTCCAGGAATGTATTGGATATCTACAGCATTCATCATAATAAACATTTTTATAATATCACGATAGTTTTTTACATCTGCGAAAGCAACCTCAAATTTATTATCATCTAATTTAACGTCGTAATAAATGTCTTTGACCCCAGCAACACGAGAAGAATTTGTAATAAAGAGAAAGGAATATTTACCTTCGTATTCTTTGCCGTTTACTTTATATTTTATGTTATAAGAATGGATTTTAGGTCTTAATTGCTTTAGGCCATACATCATATAAGCTAATTTACCATATTTTTTCTTTAATTCTCGTGGAGTATTGTATGCCATATCAATGTAGTCTCCTAAGCAGGCAACATAGACAAAAGCGATATCGTCAATATAACAAACATCTATTTTTTTTGGCTTTCCAGTTAATAACATCTCTAAGTTTTTTAGAATATTTTTAGTATAACCATACATGTTTCCAACATCATTTGTAGTACCCATTGGTAAATTTGCGATTAGTAATTTATGTTGTCTTTTCATGTTGCCTGTAACAACTTCGTTTAATGTTCCATCTCCACCAGCACTGATTACCAAATCAATTTCTTTATCCAAGGCTTGTATAATTTCTGTTGCATCCCCTTTTTTCTTTGTGAAAATTATTTCTGTATCATAACCATATTTTCTTAAAATATCGTAGAAATCATTATAATTTTTTAATTTTTTCTTTTTTCCACTTTCAGGGTTCATGATAATTACACATTTTCTCATGATACACCAACTCCTCAGTTATACGCTTATTATAGCACTTTTTTTTGGATATTTCTAGTGCTGAATTTGTTGTATTTTATTTGAAGTTATTTTGTTTTTATGCTATATTTTTATTATAGAGGTGGGTGTTTAGGATGAATATAAAAAAAAGAAATTATAATTTAGACTTATTAAGAATATTAGCCTGTTTTATGGTTATTATGATACATGTTTGTGCAACTAATTGGTATATTACAAAGCCAGATTCTTTTGAATTTATTGTATATACTATTTTTGATAGTGCTACAAGATCAGCTGTTCCATTATTTATAATGATAAGTGGCATTTATTTTTTAAACAAAGATGTTATGAGTATCAAAAAACTCTATTTAAAAAATATTTTAAAATTAATTGTTTTTTATATTGTTTGGAATTTTATATATTATATTGCAGATCTAATAATATTAAATCAATCTTTTAATGCAACTGAACTATTTAATAGATTAGTTTTAGGTCATTATCATTTGTGGTTTATTCCTATGATTATTGGTTTATATATATTATCACCATTGCTTTCTAAAATAACAGTTCATAGTGATAAAAAATTAGTTAAATATTTTGTAGTTTTATTTTTAATTAGTTCTATAATATTTACTATTGATTATTTTACTTTTTTACCTAAATATGAATTAATACATAAAGTTATTTCTATTTTACCAATCAAAATAATATGTCAATATTATAGCTATTTTTTATTGGGATATTTTCTTTATAATTATGATTTTAAATTTTTAAAAGCAAAAAATAAAATTTTAATAATAATCTATGTTTTTTCATTTTTGTTATGCAGTATTTTAACATGGTATATATCTCATTCTAGTGGAATAAATACGGAGTATTTTTATAATAATTTTTCAATTTTTACCTTACTAGAAGCTATATGCTTATTTTTAATTTTTAAAGAGACTAAATTTATATCAGAATCTATATATTCTTCAAGAATTGAAAATTTAGCAAAGGACACCTTTGGAATATATGGAGTACATGCACTAATAATATTTGCATTACATCATTATAAAATAATTACTATTGCAGACTTTAATCCATTATTATCTGTTCTGGTTATGTCTTTAATTACATTTATTGGTAGTTTATTTATTGTTTTATTATTAAAAAAAATTAAGTTTTTAAAAAATTTGTGTTAAAAAAATATAGTTAATAACTATATTTTTATTCTTTACCATATACTATTTCAGGTGGTGTTAATTTCATTATTTTATTTTTTTTATTTTTGTCCTTTATAAATTCTTCTAATTTCTTTTCAAATACTTTTTTATTTCTTTCTTTAATATATTTTACCTTTTCTTTATTTTCAAGTTTATTTAACATTTCCTCATATAATGGTGATTCAAATAACTCTTTTAAATTAGGCATAAAATTATCATATATATATTTAATACTCTTTAACATTTTTTCTTCATCTAAATCATACAATGGATTTATAATATATTCTTCTATTCTCCAACTATATGTGTAATATTTAAATTCATTTATATCTACTTTTATTTTTTCTTTATACTTTTCTAAACGCTCATTAATAATATTGATAACATCTATCATACTATTACCTGGTTTACTACGCATTATTGAACCAGATCTTATATAATACTCATAGTATGGATTTGGAATGTATTTTATTGTTTTAGCTGTTAACAATATAAATGGAATGGCACTTAAATCTTCATATATATCTTCATGATATGTTAAATGTATTTTTGTAAATAGTGACTTTTTAACAATCTTATTACATGGTGATGGCATTATAGTTGTATAAAGTAATCCTTTATACGCACCAATATTATCGTACACTTTATCTAATGCAGGAGTTTGGTATGTTCCATAATCATATTGCGTATTCCAATCGCACATTATTATATCAATGTCTTCCTTCATATATTTTAATGCATCTTTAAAATATTTTTTACTAATTGTGTCATCTGAATCTACTGATACAATATATTTTCCTTTAGCATTTTTAAGTCCAACATTTCTAACATAGCCTATACCATGATTTTTTTGAGAAATTACTTTAATTAATTTAGGATATTTTTTTTCATATTTATCTATAATTGTTTGAGCCTCATCTGGACTACCATCATTTATAATTATGATTTCCATTCTTTTAATTTTTGCTCTCATTATGCTATTTAAGCATTTTTCCAAATATTTTTCTGTATTATATACAGGTACAATTACAGATAGTAAAATTTCATCCTCTGAATTTTGCTCATTATCTATTTGACAATCTAAAAATGTTTCAACTTTTTTTCTACATTCTTTTGAATATTTTGTTCTAAATTTATTATATTCTTTAAATATTTCTTCATGCTTTGAAATTGCTGATTCTACTTTTTGTGCCATTTCATTTACATCATCATCACTATCTAGTACAAGCATAGACTTTAAATAACTATCTTCATCTAAAATTGTGCTATTTCCTATAATACATGGTATTTCTTGATCCATACTTTTCAAAAAAATCTCATTATTAGTATTAGTAAAGTTGATATACAAATTAGCTATATTATTTGTGTATAACTCTTCAAATTTTTTTACTCTTTTGTTTTTTATACCAAATAATTTTAAAAATCCTCGAGTAGCAAAATTTTCATTTAAAATTTTGGCTTTTGCATCTTTTATTATTGATATAGCACTTAATTCATTGTAGTAACTATGTGTTGGATTTTCTGCGTCATTTAATAATCCTATTGTATTAGAATGTACTTTTTTACTTGGTACTCTTTCTATATCTAGAGTAATGTAATATACGTTTTTATATTTTTTATTTAATGATAAATACATTCCATAATCTATTATACCAATTTTTGCATTATTTTTATTAAACATATCAATTACTCTTTTATAAGTAGTATACTTATAGTTATTTGATAATTCGCCTAATGTACCTGTATATATAAACGAATATTCAAATCTATTTGAAAACATAAACATAATTTGCTCATATTCTTGTGCAAAGTCAACTAATATTATTTTTTTGAAATTACTATTTTTTAATAATGATATTAGGTTATTATATGATTCGTTATTATTTTCTAATAAAAATGCATTCCCAAAAGTATAACTAATACTATTAAAAAATGTATCTGACATACTAGGGACAATAACTAAATATTCTTTATTATAAATATATTCATTATTTAACTTCATTATATCACCTACATTTCTATAAATTCTTTTACTTGTTTTTGAGATTCTTTTAAATTTTCTTTTTTAAATTTATTATATAATTCAATAATTTTATCTTTATTTTTAATACATAATTCAATCTTTTCTTTGATTTCTTCTGGATTATCTTCATTTTTTATTACTAAATATTTTTCTAATTCATTATTTTTAAAGTAATGATGATTATTACCAGTAATACATGGAACTCCCATTTCTAAACTTTCCAACGGTAACATAGGTGCACATTCTGAAAATGTTACGTATAAATTAACATCATTTAGTGACATTCTTTCAATAAGCTTATCTCTTGATAGTGGTTTATCTAAGCCAGATATTTTAGCTCCAATAATATTTGAGTAATCTATTGCAGTTTCATTTAATGGAACCATATCAATTTCGGCATTTTCTACTAATGAAATTGAGGCAATTTGGGTAAACATGTTTTTTCTCCAATCGTCACATTTTGCTGCATATATTCCTACTTTTATTCCGTTTCTGTTTTCTTTTGATAATGGTTTTACATTAGTAGTTACTTTATTGGTTAAAAACTTAGCTTTGTAGTTTTGATTTAGGTAAAATTTATTTAAACTTTCTTTGCAACTTGCAAAGACATCTATATAACCCTTTTTATGTAGTTTAATTATTTCTACATTTCTTTCCCATCCATATACATCTAATACTTGTGAATGACTACCATGCCAATATACTTTTATTTTAATCTTTTTATTTTTAGCTTTTATATATTTTATTAGGTCATCTTGACCCATTGACAATGAACTAAAAAACACTTGAGAAATATTGTTATCTATAATTTCGTTTCCTATTTTTTCTATATCACTTTTTCTATATAATTCTCCACAATCAACAATATTATCAAATAATTCTTTTGTCGCACTAGTTACACCCAACCAATTTTTATTATGAAATATTATGTAGTTTTTATTTTTATATTTTCTTATTTGCATCAATGTATCATTTAATCTTTTTTCATATTTTTCATCAATTTTCATTGATGCATAATATTTTCTATCAATTTTTTTTCTTCTAGCTTTAACAAAATCATATAATATTTTTTTTGCAGTTCCTATTGTGGATTTTTTTACCAATCTATATGAAGCAAGTAATTTTTTAGTATTTTTAGTTCCTATGTATCTAATCATTGTATTTTCTATTCTTTCTTTTGGTGGCAACCAACTAGCGTCGTAATAGTGTATCATACATGTATTATCAGTGAACAAATTGTTAGTTCTATTAAATGAATATGGATAAAAATACTCTCTCGGATAAATAACTATATCATGATCAAGCTTTTGTAATCCTTTGTTTTGATAATCAAAACCATTTTCTTCTAAAACTTTACTTATAATCTTTGGAATAGCAATTTTTTGTAAATCATCTTTCTCAAATTTTTCTTGTTCTTGATAAAAATTTAATAATTTGGTTGGTAAAACAGCATTAGGCTGTTTTTCATACCAAACGCCTACTGCAACATATCCTGATTCTTCTATACCTAGGAATGTTTCATCTTCTAATAATTTATCTATTTTTTTTAGAATTTCCATGTCAGTATCAAAATATATGCCACCATATTCTTTTAATACTTTTGCTCTAACATAGTCTGCTACAAATGCCCATTTTTTATTTTCATAGGCCTCTTTAACAAATGCACACTCTTCTAAATCAACATTATCTTCAGTCCATTTTTTTATTTCAAAGTCGGGCAAATATTTTTTCCAACTAGCTAAACATTTTTTACCTAACTTTGGAAATTGCTTATCACCAAACCAACAATAATGTATATATTTTTTACTCATTGTTACACCTACCTTTTAATTATTAAGATTATTTTACTTAAAATTAAAAGGTTGAAAATAATATTACGTTAAAAAACTAATGTTATAATCAACCTTTATCCTTTTTATTTTTTCATTTGTTTTTTATAATATTCATCACAAATCTTATTTGTTTGACCTACTTTAATTATTTCACCTTTTTCTAGCCAAACAACTCTATCACATAGTTCTTTGATTGACTCTAAAGAGTGTGAAACATACAATACTGTAGTTCCTCCTTTTATCATTTCCATCATTTTATTTTTACTTTTCTCTTGAAACTTAATATCTCCTACTGACAAAATTTCATCAACAATCAATATCTCTGGATCTACAATTGTTGCAATTGAAAAGGCAAGTTTAGCAACCATTCCTGAAGAAAAGTTTTTAATTGGAACATCTAAAAAATCGATTAGTTCTGAAAATTCTACAATCTCATCAAATTTACTTTCTATGAATTCTTTTGAATATCCTAATATTGCACCATTTAGAAATATGTTTTCTCTAGCTGTTAATTCTGCATCAAAACCAGCTCCTAATTCAATCATTGGAGAAATAGCACCATTAACTGTTACTTTACCTTTTGTAGGTTTCATTACTCCACTTACTAATTTTAATAGTGTTGATTTTCCTGCACCATTACTACCAATCAAGCCAACTACTTCTCCCTTATTTACATGAAAAGAAACACCATTTAATGCATAGAAATATGATTTTTTTCTTCTTCTTTTTTTATCAAATACTGATATAAATGCTTCTTTGATAGAAAAGTTTTTCTCTATTCCTAAATCAAATTTCATAGAAACATTTTCTATTTCAATCATAAATACCTCCTAAATATAGTAAATGAACTTGTCTTGATTTTTCTTAAAGATTAGTCCACCAACTATTAATGTAAATACACCCATCATGCCAATCACTAATAAATTTAATAATGATGGTGCTGTACCATATAAAACTATTTCTCTTACAGCAGTTATAAATTGATAAAGCGGATTAAATTTGAATAGCTGTTGTAATGCTGGTGGTAAAATATCAATGCTATAGAAAATTGGAGTGAAATAGTTCCATATTGTTAAAATAATTCCATATATATAGAATACATCTCTTAAAAATACTGATACGCATGATAAAATCATTCCCATACCAACAGTGAATAAAAACATACAAAAAAGTATATATGGTATTAGTAAATAATAAATATTTATACTTGCTGGGTATGTTCCAAGTCCAAATTGAGTAAAAATAATTAATATAAACCAAGGTATTAAAGTTAAAACAAAGTTTATTCCTACAAATATACATTTTGATAATGGGAAAATATATTTTGGTATGTACACTTTGCTGATTAAAGCAAAGTTATCAACTACTGAAGTCATGGCTAGATTTGATGCTTCACCAAAATATTGCCACATTATTATACCTGTCATTAAATATACCAAATAGTTTATACCTTCTACTTTAAACCTAAACATTTGAGAAAAAACTATTGCCATAACAGTCATCATTAAAATTGGATATAATAAACTCCAAACTACTCCTAACACTGACCTTTTATATTTTTTCTTAAAGTCTCTTAAAATTAATTGATTCATTAAAAATTTATATTTTTTAAAATTTGCAAATATATTTTTTAGTACTATCATTTTATTTCTCCTTATTACAAATACCATATGAATTATATCATATTAAATTTTAATTAGTCAAATTGGTTACTTCAACTTTCTTCTTATGAAATTTATAATTTTTCTTAATTCATGTATTATAATTTTTACTGGTATTATTACTAGATTTAAAAGTGATTTTATATACATCTTTAGCATTTTTGCTTCTGTATGTAAATGAAATTTGATTGCTAGTTTTTTTAGAAAATTTTGCTTATTGTTATCAGTAATAAAACTTCTTTCATATTCATCGCATAAATATTTTATGTCTTGTTTATATCCTAATAAGAAATAATTAATATATTCTTTTACAAATTCTATATTTTTACTTAGACTTAGTCCATTTTTAAATGCTTCTTTACTTGGATTAGCAATTGTTTTATCAATAATTTTTTCCATATTTTCAATCATATTATTTAGACTAAATTCTTCAACAATTCTTTTTCTAGCAATTGTTTTATAGTTATTAATATTCTCTTTTACTTTGAAAACTGCAGAAACATATGGTAATATTTCTTCTTCTTTATAATTAGTATCTTTTATTTCAATTTCTTCTTGCATTAGTGGAACTATTACACCGGCATCATCTTTAATAATTACTTTATGATCACCAACATCACTTGATATTACTGGAACTCCCATTGATAATGATTCATATGTAGTAAGTGCCAGACCTTCTTTAACTGAACAATTTATTGTAATATCACAAATCGAATAAAATTCTTGTGGCTGTTCTATTCTTCCTAAAAATTTTACATTGTTGCTTAAAGATAGTGCATTAATTTTATTTTTCATTTCTTCTAGTAATGGTCCATCTCCTCCTATTAAGAAATTTGTATTTTTATCTTTTGCTACAACTCTTTTAATAATTTCAACTAGAAGGAATGGTCTTTTTTCGTAACCAATTCTACAAATATATCCAATATTAAAACTATTTTCTTTTATATTGTATTTTTTCTTAAGTAAATCAATATTATATTTTTTTATATTAAACTTTTCTGAATCAACACCTATATATACAACATCAGTTTTTTCTTTTTTACCATTAAATTTGTCTATATATATCTTTTGACTTTTTCTATTACAAAATAATGTTTTATCAATTAAAGTGTTTACAGCTGAACTATCTCTTGAATATCCACCATTTCTGTTGTACCATTCTTCTGCATGAATATAATCAATAATTGGTATTTCTGGGAATTTTGCTTTAATATATGGAATAGATATATATCCAATTATTGAATTTGTATTAAATATTAAATTTATATTTCGTGTCTTTATTATATAGTTTATAAATATGTTCCAATATTTTTCATCTAAAAAAGTTGATATATCAAATACTTCATTAACATATTTTTCAAACTCATTTCTCCACACATAGCGATGGGGAACAGTAGTAATAACATAGATATTATATTTGTCTTTATTAATCAATCTTGCAAAATCTAAATTAAATTTATCTGCTCCTCCCATTATCATCCATGGTATTATCATTAAAATGTTTGTTTTATGTTTATTGTCTTTAATTGGATATTTTAATGTATCTATTTGATCAACTATTTTATCCCAATTGTAATTTTCTCTTGGATATTCTATTATTTTGCAATTTATATTTTCAACTTGTTCTGAATGATAATATTTTAAATCATAATGTGTTGTAATATATCTAATATGTATTATTGTTTCTGATGAACTTAATATTTGCTGGCTACTTTTATATGTAGTATAAAATTGTCTTCTTATTAATTTTGTATTAATTAATGAGGCATCTTTTAGTTCATTAAACTTTTGATTTTTTAATTCTTTGTTTGATTCTGATGATATGGTTGATGTTCCATATACAGCTATTGCCTCTTTATGGCATTCTAGTGAAAAATATGCTGTTTCTAAAAATGTTTTATCTATTGTTGTAGAAGAAGATATTGTTAATATATATTCATAATTATTCAATTCGTTTTCGATGTTTTTTACTATTTTTACTTTATTGTTTTTTTTATATTTTTCATCTATTTCTTCTGAGCTCGTTAATAAAATATTATATAGAGGAAAAGTTTGACTTAGTAATGAATCAATAGTTTTATTAACTTCTTTATTTATTTTATTTATTATTATTGCAATAATTGGTATGGATTCTTTTACTTTTGACATTTTTTCACATCCTTTTCTTTTATATTATATCATATATATTAGCAAGTATAGCATTATCCTCTTTTTTGAAAAATTAATGAAAATAATAAAAATATATAAAAATTATATCCATATTATATTTTTTTCTTTTTATTAATTTCCATAATTATTCTTTTTAATCTTTCTAATCCTAGTATTGATGTTACTATGAAAATACATGAGTAACAATATAGATACCTTGTTCTAGGTTCAAATATTGTCAAGAAAATAGTAATTCCAATAATGGATAACATTAAAACCATTTCATTTTTTGTGTTGCTTTTTTTTATAATGAATGGGCAAAAAAATAAAACAATAATCCATAAAATAGTAGTCATTTGAATAAATAGTTTGTAATATTTTCCATCATTATAATAAAATTCTCTTAAAATTTCTGAAAATTTATTTTTACAATCTGTTTTTTCATAAAAGAATGTTCCATCTAGTCCCCATGAAAAGCTACCATCATTAAAATTTAATAATGTTTTTTTTGAAAAAAAATTAATTTGTTCAAAAAATCCTCTATTAGTTAGTCTGTTAAAAAATTTTTTTAAATTATTTTTCTCACCTTTAGCAATGGTATCATCAACATCGCTTTGACTATATGCACCTAATGTTTGGTCATTTTGACCCATCGACAAGTAATGAACAAATGTAACAGGATTAACAGATTCCATAGGCTTAAAATTTAAAATTTTATAGGATAGTTTATTTAGAGAAATTGCTGTCATTAATCCTATTATAACCATTCCTACTATTGTCATATATTTTTTTATATTTTGTTTTAATATACTTTTATCTAATATTATACTTAAATTTGAAATAAACTCTACAATAACAATAGCAATAAAAGTAATTATTACAGTTGGTTTAATATAATACCCAAATAATGAAAGTAAACCAATTAAATAATAATCAATTTTTTTGCGACTTTTTTTTGTATATAAATATACTATCAGTATTGGAAATAATATTGCAAAAGTATCTGTATATGGGATAACAATCCATGGACTTAAAACTACTAAAGGTATCATAACAACAAAACATAAAAGTGATAATTTATTTGTTGTTATATTTTTTATTGTTAAACTTGTAAATATTCCAGCTAAATTTACTAAAATGCAGTTTATTCCTAATAAAAATAGATAATGTTCTCCAAAAATTGGTATGGATTTTATTAATACTAGTATTGCTGTAAATAAAATATTATTTGGATATAATGATAAATAAAAATTATTGTTCAAACTACGATTTTCCATATATTCATTTACTATTTCTCTTATTACTTTTACATCCCAATCTGTGTAAAAATAAATTGAAATTGTCAAAATTATTTGTAAAACATAAGATACTATTGATATAATCGTTAAATATTTATAATATTTTTTTTCTGCTATATCCTTTGTTTCTTTTATACAAAAATAGTAATACAAAAATATTGGTACTATGATTAATAAAATTAGAAGATTAGGAATGAATAGTTCCCTTTTTAAATAATAATCTACACCACTGTAAAAGAACAATATAAATAATATGATAGTAAACATTACTATATAAATCATTGGAATTGTCTTTTGAATAAATTTCATTTTACTTTTCCTTTCTGATTGGCTCTTCTAAATTCTCTAAAATAATATATCTTGGCCTATGTTTTGTTTCATTGTACATTTTACCAATATATTCTCCAATAATTCCAATACTAATCATTTGTAATCCGCCTATAAACCAGATTGATATTGATAAGAATGTCCAACCATCTACTGTATTACCTGCTATTTTGCGATATAAAGAATATAGCATGATACAAATACTTATAAATAAGATTATAAATCCTATAAAGCAAATAAATCTTAACGGTTTTACACTAAAAGATGTAATTCCATCCCATGCAAAATTTAGCATCTTCTTTAATGGATATTTTGATTCACCAGCAAATCTTTCGTTGCGTTCGTAATAAACTATATCTGATTTAAACCCTATTAGCGGAAACATTCCTCGTAAAAATAAATTTACTTCTTTGTAATTTTCAAATTCATCTAATACTCTTTTTGATGTTAATCTATAATCTGCATGATTGTATACGCAATCAACTCCAAGAACTTTCATAAATTTATAAAAGCCTTCTGCAGTTACTCTCTTAAAGAATGTATCTTTTTTTCTTGCACTTCTAACACCATAAACTATATCTGAACCTTCATAATATTTATCTATCATCTCATCAATTGCGTTTATATCATCTTGTAAATCAGCATCCATACTTATGACTACATCAGCATATTTTTTAGCAGTCATTAATCCACCAAGTAAAGCATTTTGATGTCCTCTATTTCTGGATAAAGTTATTCCAGTAAATAATTGTTCTTTTTGATTAATCTCTTTTATAATTTCCCAAGTTCTATCTTTTGATCCATCATTTACATACATAACTTTACTTTGTTTAGAAATCTTTTTATTTTTTATCAAATTCGTCATTTTAATTTTTAATTGTTTTGTAGTTTCTTCTAGAACTGCTTCTTCGTTGTAACAAGGAACCACAACATATAAAATTGCATAATTTTTCATATTTACCTCCTTATTTTTGTATTATTAATGCGTACTTGCTTATTAATAATAAAATTGTACTTATATAAATTAGTTCTACATTTATAAAATTATAAAGTCGTAGTGAATAATTAAAAAAATATTATTATTAGCTTGTGATTTTTCTTTTTAAATAATTATTTAAACTGATTATTCCTAAAAAACTGGATAATATAATTGCTAGTGTTATCATAACTAAATATCTAGATCTTGTTTCCCAAATTAAATAAAATATGAATATACCAAAGATACTAAGATTTAATAATAACTGCATATTTTTTTGCTTTTCAGTTAGCTCTGTTCTTAATAAACAACCTATTACAATTAACAATAACATTGAAATATGCCTTGTTTAAGATAATATGATAAATATTATGTTTTGATTTAAGATATTTGGTAAAATACAACTGTCATTATAAAATAAAATAAGCCAATTAAAAATTTATTTAGTTTAAAGTTTTTTAAACCATGATATAAAAAGCAATATATTTTTGAAAGTGTTTTACTTTTTTCTATCGTTTGCTTAAGTTTTCCTCTACTTTGATAATATTTATTATCTTTATAATCAGGTACTTCTTTTTTTAAGTATGCAAATGCTTCATCAATAAATTTCATGCCAACTTTTTTATCTTGTTGATTACGTTGTTGGATTGTATAATTAGTTAGTATTCTTACTGTAAGTTTGTTTACAGTTTCTTGTATATATTCTTTATTTTTAAAATACTTTCTAATTATATCTACTATTTTAATTATATCAAAAACTCTTTCATCTCTTACTGTAGTTTCACTATTACTATGAATTACATAATAATGTAAAAATTCATTAAGTTTACCATTTTTTTTAGAATTATTTATTGTTTCTACAACAAAAGTTGTATCTTCATATTTTAAATTTTCTAGAAATTTAGTATTATTTTCTACTATAATTTCTCTTTTAATTAATTTGTTACATGGACCTAAATTAATATCTAATAATAAATTAGGATTTTCCTTTAAAGAAGAATTTTTAAAATTTGGTATTATAACAGGAACTAGTTTTTCATTTTCAACTCGATAAAAATCAAAGACAACCATATCTAATTTTTCTTTTTTAGCTTTTTCATATAATTTTTCACAAGCTGATGTATCTAAATAATCATCACTATCTAAAAACATTAGATATTTTCCAGTTGATTTTTCAATACCAAAATTTCTTGTTTTACCAATTCCTTGATTTTTATTTTTAAAGTATTTAATTCTTTTATCTTTATAAGACTTTATTATTTCTTCACTATTATCAGTTGAACCATCATTTATTAAAATAAATTCTAATTCTTTTTTTGATTGATTTACTAAAGAATCTAAACATTTTTTTAGATATTTTTCAGCATTATAAATTGGAACTATTATACTAACGTCAGGCATACTACTAAGCCTCTCTTTCTTCATTATTTAACTAATTTATAATATAATTTAGGTGATATTTTTAAAATATATTTTTTTATTTTTCTTGATAATGTATCTGTTAATAAATTGTCATATATCTTTTCTTTGGCTAATTTTCTTTTATATTCTTTGTAGTCTTTTCCTTCTAATTCACAAATTCTTGATAACATACTATTTGATACAAAACTTTTAAATATTTTACTATCTAAGTTTGTTTTATCAATTTCTTCAATTAAGTATTTATAATGATGATACATATCAGCTACCTTTTTCTTTACTTTTGAATAATCTTTAGTATTCATGGTACTTCCTTCTCTTTGAAGATAATAATAACCAATATAACTGATACTATTTACTATATTTGCTTTTATAATTACTAATGGAATTAATCCATAATCTTCGTGAACCATACCTTCTTTAAAAGCAAATTTATTTTTTAAATAGTATTCTCTTTTAATTGCATAAGGACAGGCGGCATCTACTATGTGATATTTGCATATTTCATTAAAGGCATCTACTCCATTTAATCCTTGAAAGCCTTTTTCATTATGTTCTAAAATACCATCTTGATTCTCAAATATTTCTTGCATTTGAAAGCGAACAACATCAGGATTATTTTTTAAACTTTTATTAATTTCTTTAAGCAAGTCTTTTTTCCAGTAATCATCACTATCTAAAAATATTATGTAGTCACCTTTAGCCTTTTTTACTCCAGCATTTCTAGCAGCACTTTGACCTTGGTTTTTTTGATTAATTATTTTTACATTATAGTTTTTAACAATATCCATACTATGATCTTTTGTTCCATCATTAACAACAATTATTTCATAATCTTTAAACGTTTGATTTACTACACTATCCAAACATTTTTTTATATATTTTTCAACATTATAAACTGGAATAATTACACTAAACTTTGGCATTAATCAATCACCTCATTAAATAATTTTTCTAATTCTTTCATTCTTTTTTCTTGTAGAGCGTCTAAATTTATTTTCTTAATTTTCTGTTTAGTCTTTAGAATTTTCTTTACTTCTGTTACCATTTTACTTTCATCTTTAGAAATTATAGAGGCGTAATCTTTACCTATATTTATTTTATCATCACTAATATCAATTGTAGTAATAACTGGTTTTTCTAATGTTATTGCCTCAAGATATGTTACTGGAAATCCTTCATAATCTGATGTTAGTATTACATAATCTGCTTTTAACATATATGGGTATGGATTTGCTTTTTTTCCTAAAAACTTTACTTGTTTTTCTAAAGTTTCTTTTTTTACTAATTCTTTATACATTTCTCTATCTGGACCATCACCAATTATCCATAAAACTAAGTTATCAATTTTCTTTACTAAGTTAATTGCTCGAGATAGTTTTTTGGAAGCATCTTCTAATCTTCCTACGAAGATTAAAGTTATTTTATTTTTTTCTTTTTTAATATCTACTTTTTCTTTTGATTTTTCTTTAATTAAGTTTGTATCAATGAAATTATTAAAGACTTTACATTTATTTTTTAACTTTGGATATTCTTTTATAAATGCTTCTTTCGCTTCATTGGCTACAAAAATAATATATTTAAAAGTTTCTACATTTCTACTATTAAAGAATTCTTTATAGTCTTTCTTATTTTTATATATATTTTGGTAATTACTATGAATATAAAAAGCATTATTTTTAGAAGATATTAAAGCTAATTTATTACAACTATAACTATATGTTGCATAACAACAGCTAAAATCATATTTTTGATAATTAAATATTGTAAATAATAGTTTTCTAAGTAAATTAGTTGCTTTTCTTACGAATATATTTTTATTATTTGATACTTTTAGTTCAGTAACATTTACATTATTAGATACTCTTGATAGTAATATTCCTTTTTTTTCTTCTAAAAATATGTCTACAGAGTATTTATTTTTATTTATTTTATTTACTAATGTTATTAAGGCACTTTCTATCCCACCAATATCTAAATTTACAGCCGCAAAAAGTAAATTTTTCTTTTTGTGTGGATATAATTCTAATATTAGTATAATTGCGATAAGACTTACTGCTGGCGAGGTTATAATATGGCCTGTTAAAAGAGCAAGGATAATTATTAAAAAGACACTGACTTTTAACATGTAATTTTTAAAACTTTTTTGATTTTGGTCTTTCATAATTTGGTAAAGAATTAAACCATAAATTGAGAATATTAATGTAAAACCAATAATTCCATGACTATATAAAATATCAAAGTAATCCATTTCGATTAGCTTGGTTGCTTCGCTATTTTCTGTATACCCTATTCCAAAGAGATTTTCATAAAGTGAAGCATCAGCATAAAGCAAGGCTTTATTTTCTAGAAAGGTTAATCGCTGACTAAAAATAAAATGATCAATTAAAGACTTATCTTTTATAACATCAACAATGCTATCAACTTCTAAATAGTCTAGATGTATTTTAATATTTTTATAAAATGTAGTTTTAGGAATAATTAGAAGTAAACTAGCGAAAGCAAAGATACTAATTAGTAATGTATAAATGATTTTTTTATACACTTTTTGACGTAACCAAATTACTAAATAATAAAGAATGGCTAGACTAGCGGTTATTAGTAGTGATAATAATGGTGTTTTAGTACCAATTGAAAGGATTACAATTAGGTAAATTAAAATAAATGAAATTTTTAAAACTTTATTTTTTAATTCTTTAACAATGATAAACATAAGTGGCGTAAGTAACGAAATGATGGCACTTATCTCATTTGCAGCATTAAAGAAACCAAGATTACCAGATTTGGCAATTTCATAACTTTCAAAGCCTATTCCTAGCATGTTTGGAATAAGTATTAATAATAGGTATATCAAAAGAGTCGCAAATAAGGTCATAATACTTATCCTAAATTCTTCTCGTAAATTATAAAGAGATAATAAAATTACTGGGAAATAAAGCACTTTTAAAAGACCTTGAAGTTCAGTAAAAAGACCGCCATTTTTATAAAAAACTATACCCACCAGATATAAAATACTATAAGCTAAAAGGCTTAAATAGACAGCTAGAGATGACTTTTTCTTATAAACAACGACTGTTGTATAAATAATGAAAGCTAAAAATAACATTCTTATAATTATTCCAACAGTAATGTGAATGCTTAATAAATTAATACATAAGCCAGTCAATAGATCTAAAAGGGGTTGAAGCAAAATAAAAACACTAATTATTTTGTCAAAATTTTCTTTTATAAATTTATTCATCTTACCACCCTACTTACATTTTCTTGAATTTATTGTATCATAAGTTTAACTACTTTTCATTAGAAATGGTAATATTTGTTTATTTACTATTTGTTTACAATAATAGACGGCTTTAGAAATAGTAGTTGTTTAAAAATGTCGCAATATATTATATAATGATATATATAATAATGGAGGTATAGTAATGAGTAAGAAAAAATCAAATCATAATAGTACTAAAAATATTACTGAAAAAGCAAATGAAAAGTCAGTTGATGATAAAGAACTAGTTAAAATAGAAGCTAATAAAAAAGAAAGTGAACAAGAAAAGGATACAGTTATTCACGAAGATAAATCTTTTGAGAATCTATTTGAGAAGGAAATGAATGAAAAGAAAGAAAAAGATAAAGTTTTAAGAGAAAAATATCGTGAGGAGAAGATAGCTTTGAAAGAAAAGCAAAGGAATAAACATCCATTTGTTCATACTTTTTTAATTTTAGTTTTACTTACTAGTCTTGCTTATTTTATTGTTAGTTTATTCTATACAGAAACTAATGCTATTACGACGTTGATTAATAGTTTATTATTAATGCTTTTTACAATAGTTTTTGTTTCCGTTGCAATTACGACTAATAGAAAAAATAAGAATGGTTTTTTATTTAGTTCATTCATACTATTAGGGTATTTTGTTTTCGGAATATTAATGACTTTTGGAATCATAAGTTTCCCAAGCTTAGAGGTAGCAAACTTCAGTGGAAAAGAATTAACAGAAGTTGTTAAATGGAGTGAAAAAAATAAGGTAAACGTGGTGCAAGATTATGAGTATAGTGATATGATTCCAGAATATCACATTATTAACCAAGATGTAGCGCCAGGAACAAAGATAAAAGATATTTCTGAATTGACCGTTGCTGTTAGCGAGGGACCAAATCCTGGAAAAGAAATTGCTGTTCCAAATATGGTTACTTGGGAAAGCGACCGTGTTTTAGAATTTATAAAAGAAAATCATCTATCAAATGTTCATGTTGATTTTATTGAATCAGCCAAAAAAGTCGATACGGTTATTGAACAAAGTAAAAGTGGAAATATGCGAAGAGATGAAGAATTAAAATTAATTTTCTCATATGGTGAAGAATTAACCTTTAGTGAAGTTAAACTTAGAGATTTAACTAATATGAGTAAATTTGAGGCAATGTTTTATTTAAAACAAAATCATTTAAATTATGAATTTAAAGAAGTTTTCTCTAGTAAAGTTAAAAAAGGTTTGGTTGTTAAACAAAGCATTGAAGCTGGAAAGATGGTTAAAGTTGATGGTGAAAAAATTATTATTTCCATTAGTAAAGGACCAGAAATTAAGGTTCCAGATTTAACTAGCATGTCAATGACAGAAGTGACCGAATGGGTTATTAAAAATAAATTGAAATTAGAATTTACTGACAAATATGATGATACAGTAAAAGAAAATGATATTATTAGTGCTAACTACAAAAAGGGTGACAAAGTTGCTCAAGGAGATAAAATTGAAATTGTAATTTCTCTTGGTAAACTAAAGATGGAGAAATTTGATGATTTAAATCAGTTTAGAGAATGGGCAGAAAAATATGGAATTAAGCATGAGGAACAACATGAATTTAGTGATAGTGTTAAAGCTGGGGAAGTAATTAGTTATTCATACAAAGATGGAGAGACAATAAAAAATAATGATACTATTATTGTTGTTATTTCTGATGGTAAAGAAGCTACTATTCCAAATGTTGTTGGTTCAACTAAAGCTCAAGCCACTTCAAAATTAAAAAGTGCAGGCTTTGGCTATAATTTTGTATATGCTTGTAGTAATAGTGTTGCTTCAGGAAAAGTAATTAGACAATCTTTAAAAGCTGGTTCTAAGGCATCTGAAGGAGCTACAGTTACGGTTACATTAAGTACTGGCAAATGCTCTTCAGGAAGTAATTCTAATAGTTCAAGTGGAGGGGGAAATTCTAGTGGTAATTCTGGAGGTAGTTCTGGTGGTTCCACTACTCCATCCTGTGATAGAACAAAAGGTGCTAAATTCTATGCAGGGACTGGTAATACTGGAGAACAAGCTTTAGCTTCAACAAAAGCTCAAAATCCAGGATTTACGATTAATGTCAATTGGGTAAGTAGCTGTCCAAATGGTTCAACTACAAGTGGAAGTATTTGTAATAGTCCAACGTATGATTCTAAATGGCTTTCATACTGTGATACAATCACATTAAATATTATTAAATAATTAAAAGGAACGACTTGCGACAAGTCGTTTTTTTATGGTTAATTTGAAGGAATTTATTACAAATTAAAAGATAGCTTATTTTTTAAGCTACCTTTAATTCTATTATATTACCTACCTTAGTATTTAAATTAAACTGATAGTTTTTACCAGCAATAGTTGCTTTTTTATCGCTTAAGCTTCTTCCCAAATTATCTGTAAACTCAGAATAATCTGTTAAATTAGCTGTTGTGGTAATATAAAGTCTATATTCCCCTTTAGGAATATTACTTATATCAATTGTCGCATCATACCAAGCTCTTGTCTTGTCTAGATTATCACTTACTGGTAATGCTACATTATATAAACCATTAGTTATGCTTCCTAAATCATACTCATAGGTTTCATATGTATCTTTGTTTTCAAAAACAATCTTTCTTGTAACCTCTTTATCTTTAGCTAAGTTCATTCCATAGGAGTATGTTGCTCCCATTAAATGTAATTTATCATCAACAAATTCAAGGGTTCTCCAAACATCATATTGATTATAATAACTATCTACGGTTTTAATAGATAAATCTTTATTTCGTACATATAAAGTTACTGCACTTGTTCGATCACTATAGTTATTTTTTATATTGACACTTTTTTCTTTACCAACAAAACCGGTTATTTCAGTCTTGTATAACTTATTGTTTACTAGAGCTTTTGAGTAGTATTTATCACTTTCAGCTTTTATTTCCATAGTATAGTTACCAATTGGTAATTTATCTATATCAATATTTGCTTTAAACCATGCATGTGTATAAGTATTTCCGTCTGGAGAAAAGATAGGTCGATCTATACCTGTTAAATCTGTTATTCTTGTTGCTGCTTGCTCATAGGTCTTCGAGGAATCATTTGTATCAGTGAATATTACTTTATAAGAAATGTTTTCCATTAAAGTATTATTCATTCCATTAATAGTTAAATAGCCTCTTAATTCTAAGTTATTATCCACTTTATTAAGATAATCAAAATAGAAGTTGCCCTCTTTTTCCTCTTTATCGCTTACTGTTACTTTGCTGGTTTTAGTTGTTGTTTTATTATTAGAATCTGTTACTTCATAAGTTACTTCATAAATTCCGACTGTATCAATTTTTACGGTGTTTTTAGTTACCTTTATACTATCAGTAAGATCTTGACCAGTATAATCAGTGGCGGTTACACCGGCTTTTTCATCAAACTTGGAATTAATAGTTATTGTTTTATCAGAGGCATTAATTACTGGTGGTTCCGCTTCTAATACTGTTAAAGTGATTGTTTTTTCAACTTTATGACCAAATGAATCTTTTACAGAATAAGTAATTGGATAAGTACCTGGCTCGGTGTAAATTACTTTTGAATCATCAACAGTAATTTCTGTTATTGAACCATCTTCTTTATCAGTAGCGCTAACATTATCCAAAAGATTTGGCTTTTCATCACCCAAACGCATTTGGATATCGTGAGCGTTAATTATAGGTTCTTCATCCTTTATAACCGTTACCTTTATTGTCTTAGTAACAGTTACATTATCTTTGTCTGTTACTTCATAAGTTACTTCATAAATACCAGCAATACTATTATTAACGGTATTTTTTATAACCTTGATTTCTTTTGTTAAATCTCCATCTTCATTATCGTAAGCACTGACATCTTTCTTAGGATCAAAATCAGTTCCAGCTAGAATTTCTTTATCACTGGCTGTAATGGTTGGTGGGTTATTACTTGATTTATATTCATACACATTTATCTTGACATCTGGTGCAGACGCTAATGTCCAACCAAACTCTAAGTTAGTACCACTTAAATCAACTGGTACACGATACCATAAATATCCATCAACATTTTTCTCTTCTAAAATTGGTACATAATTATAATGATATAAGCCACTAATGTGAGTTGATAAAGAATCAACAGTAGTTGGATTTATAATAGTATATGTATTTTGACCAGATACTGTAACACTAGCTTGACCATATTTACTTGAGGTAAACTTAATTGTGTCTGCTTTGACCCAATGTTTTTGATCATATTTATAATCAGAAGTTACGAGGTAAGAGACTGGCTGCTTATCTTTATCATAAGCAGCGGCAAAAACCATAACATATCTATTTTTTAAAAGAGTTTGTCCTTTGGCACTAAGAAGTGATGGATCATAATAATACATTGTCTCTTTGGTTGATACAGCTACTTTTGGAGATAATTTCATTGACACTGGTTCGGTATATATGTCATAAGTATAATCTTTATCTTGATAGTTTGTTACATCATTTGGAGAAATATAACCATTTACTCCTTTATTAATCTTCATAATATAGGAAGCTGGAACATATACATATCCATTCCAATTATATGGTCCAGAGGTAATTTCATTACCATTACTATCAATATTTAAATCACTAACGACTTTATACCATTTTGTACTACCATTAACAGAGGTTCCTTCAACTTCATCGACAATTACCACAGAATTTTCTTGGCCACGATAATTGTACACTACTTTGGCAGAAGTTGATGGAGAAATTCTTGCGGCGATTGCCCCAGTTGTAATTCCTAGTTGGTAATAGTTATAATCTTGTAATGATAGCGCTTTATCCATTGAATAGTAGTTAGAGGCTGCTTTTTCTGACCAAAAGCCATCAGAAGCATACTTAACATTCATTCCACTAAATTTGTTTCCTACTTGAGAACCAAAGTAACGGTAATCAGTAGGTTTAGAATAACCATAAGTTGCCCATTTGTTGGCAAATCCTAAAATACTTGAAGAAAACGATGCATACCAATTGGCTGATTCTGTAGGACTTGAATCAACAGCGTTCAAACCAAAACCATTATTTTTGTTAATAGCTAAATTGCTAGTACCATTTCCTGTTTCGTTTCTACTTATTCCTAATGCAAATAATGCATTGATTCCATAAACTTCTTGAGCATTATAGAAGAAAGTTCCTGAACCATATAAGCGAGAAGATTTTAAACCATCTTTGGTTAGGGCTGTCGTTCCAAAAACATCACGTTTAAAACCTAAATTATTTCTAATATATTCATTAATATTGATACTAGAGTAACTAGTTCTCGTGTGACTTGGTAGGTATTGGTAATAATTATAGTATGGCTCATTTTTATTTACTGAATTATTATAATGTCCTGCTTTATAGTCTTTTACCATTGTTTCTAAATTTTTATAAAAATAATGGCCATCATAACTATAATAGGTTCCTGGTGATAACATATCGGGTTTTGGTCCAATTGTATTTCCTCCTATTCCGGAATTAGCATTTTGGATTTTGGAAACATAATTATGTCTAATAGATTCATTGGTTACTGTGTATGTGCTTGTTGATTTTATCCAAATTAAAGGAACTATTTCTATATACCCTGCTTTAACCCATCCTTTGTATCCTCCTACTTTAATATTGTAAACAAAAGAATTTTTATAAAATGAATAGCCTGTCCCATAGAACATACCATCACTTGCTCCATATTTAGATTCTCCTATCATATATGTGTATTCATTTTTTAATTCTACATCATTATACATTGAGAATATTCCTGATTGTGTTGAAAAATCTACAAGAGCTGTTGTAGCGTCAAATATTTTAACATTACCAGGAGTTCCGCCTAAGACAACTAAATTGTCGCGGCCATCTGCGCGCATAGTAATAGCTGCTTGATCATAATTTGGATGACAACTTAATTTAGTTAGTGTTCCATCAGCTTTGGCTTCAGCCACCTCAAAGGCACCACACAATTGTCTATTAACATAATCTTTTGAGGAATATGCATAAGTTTCTTTAATATTAAAGCAAGCTGCTAAGAATAGAATTATAAAAAATATAGACTTTTTTTTCATTGGCGCAAACCTCCATCTTATTTTCTATATACATTATAACAAAAAACGACATATATTTTTCTGAAATATGGCCTTTTTTTAAATTTATTTCAAACGATTTTACATTATTTTACAAACTAATAATTTTTTAGATATAGCTTGACTCGGAGCCTTGAAAAATTTAGCTAAATTGAGTATAATTTATTATAGGCTTTTATAGATAGGAGATATGGTTATGGCTAGAAAAAAAGAAGAAAAAGAAAAGCAGGAAAAAACAAAGAAGCCAGTTGCCTTTATATTATTACTGATACTTGTAGTTTTGGCAGTTGCTTCTAGTGGATATTTAATATATATTCTTAGTTTATTAGCAACAATTGAAACATTTATTAGAACGGTTATTATTGGTTTATTAGCTTTTATAGATTTTATTTTAATTTTAAAACTGGTACTTTTGAAAAAGAAGAGACCAAAGAGTAAGAAAGTAAAACGACATATTGGTTTTTCTATATTTTGTATTATTTATATTATTGCTTGTTTTTTAATTGCCTTTGTTGTGAATTATTTATACAGTAAATTGGATAATATTAATAAAGATATGGTTACCTACTCTTCTAGTTTACTTGTTATGGCAGATGATCCAGCAACAAAGATTGATGATATTAAGGATTATGAAATAGCAATTTTAGAAGATGAAGACAATCCCGAAGGTTATGTTATTCCACAAGAGATTATTAAAGAGCATAATTTAAATGATAGTAATATTATTACTCCATATGATAACTACTCTACTATGTTGGTAGATATGTATGCGGGAGAGATTGATGCTGTTTTTATCTCTAGTAGTTATGCAGATATGTATTCTGGAATTACTGGCTATGAGGATATTGCGACAGATACAAAAGTTATTATTTCGAAAGAAAAAGATATGAAAAAATCAGATGCCTCATCATTTGAAACTTCATCTGTTAATAAATCTGTTACTGAACCATTTACTATATTATTGATGGGTATTGATTCAACTAGTGAAGTTTTATCAAAAAATGCTGTTGCAAATGGTGATACATTAATCTTGGTAACATTTAATCCTAAGACTTTAAATGCAACGATGATTTCAATTCCAAGAGATAGTTACGTTCCTATTGCTTGTTGGCCAAATAAAGATGAAAATAAAATTACACATGCAGCCGGTTATGGTAATGACTGTATGATTAATACTATTCAAAATTACTTTGGTATTACAATTGACTATTATGCAAAGATTAATTTTAAGGGATTGGTTAAATTAGTAGATGCTGTTGGCGGGGTTGAGGTAGATGTGCCGCAACAACTATGTACAGATAATTCTGATCGTTATTCAACTATTTGTATTAATCCTGGTAGACAAACGTTAAATGGTGAGCAGGCTTTAGTATTTGCAAGAAATAGGAAGTCCCTAGCAAATGGTGATTTCGGTAGAGCTCAACATCAACAGGAAATAGTCATGGCTTTAATCGATAAAATGAAAGGTATTAATAAAGTTAGTCAATTTACACAAATACTTGATACTGTTTCAAATAGTTTAGATACAAATCTTACTACAAAACAAATATTAGAGTTTTATAATGTTGGTAAAGATATTATAAAGAAGAGTTTGAGTTCTGATGAAGCTGAATTAATAAATGTTCAACAGCTTTATTTAGAGGGCGATAGTCAAATGATTTATGATGAACGTATGAGAATGGTTCTTTACAACTATATCCCTAATTCAAATAGTAAAAAAGATGTTGTTCAAGCAATGAAAGAAAATTTAGAATTAGTAGAACACAAACCGATTAAAACATTTAGTTTCTCAGTAAATACTCCTTATGAGAAAGAAGTTATTGGTTCTGGTCCATATAGAAGTGGTGCGGGAACATATAGTTTACTTCCAAGTTTTATTGGATTAAGTGAAGCAGCGGCAACTAATAGAGCAGCAAATTTAGGAATTTCTGTTAAGTTTGTAGGTAGTGGTGGTACTGTTATTAGTCAAAGTTATCCGGCTAATAAGAGAATTGATAAAATAAGTGGTTCATTGGTTCTTACACTTTCAAGTTCAAAAGTTGAAGAGGAAGAGGAAAAACCGAAGGATGATGAGGAAGAAGAAAATGGCGGTGATAATGGTAATACTGATACTCCAGATACACCAACACCTTCACCTAGTCCTAGCCCTACTCCATCACCTAGTCCTACACCTTCACCTAGTGAATGACAATAATAAAAGACAGGGCTTAGATGACCTCATTTCTTCTGTTCAAGAAATGAGGTTTTTATATTGGAACTATTATAACGATGAAAAACCATTAGCTTAGGCTAATGGTTGCTTTATTAATTACTATTTTTAATATTTTGTCTTACGGTACCAGTATAATATAAGTTCTTTTCTGGAATAAAGACTGATATAAGGATTTCTCCTTGGAAATCATAAAAGACAACTATATCGTTATGTTGTTCTCCTGGAACGATGTTCATTCCTTCTTCATCATTAATAATCTTAATTATATTTTCAATTGCACTAGTTATCTCTTGGTCTGTTATTCTTTCGGCTTCCTTAAATTCTTGTTGAGTTAAAAGTTTATCTTTACTTTTATCATATAGATACCATTCTATTTGCTTACGATTATATTCATTAGTGCATAGATTAATGATATTTCTTTGAACTGCTATGCTTATATATTTTTCATTTTCATAGTTATAGTAATTTGTTACAACTCGTTGTTCATGATAATATTTATCTTTTACGGCTGTACATCTTTCATTGTCTGTGGTAGAGTTTTTTACTTGTTCATAATATTGTTTTGTATCATTATTAATTTTTTCGATTTTTTTAGTTAGTTTTTTTGATGAAGAATTGATAACTAAGGTATCATAATTATCTTCCGCTGGCATTTCACAATCTTCTGTTTTACAGTTGGTTATTTTTAAACGCATACTTTCTGGATAATCATAAAATAGCTCATTATTTTCAGACTTTGAGTCGGTCTTACGTGTTGTTAAGTAAGCCCCACCTCCAATCAGCGCAATGGCAATGACTATCATAAGAACCCCTACAATATAATTTAGTTTATTTTTTTTCACGCTTTCACCTACCTTTTATCCTTGGCATTGTGCATATGGACATACAGAATTAGAACCGCCAATACAGTTTGTATGAATCCATACTATACGATTACTTGGGGCTGCTGAGTAAAAGTTACCGCTCGCAGCATAAACCTTAGTCATGCCTCCGCTACTTCCTAGAACATATAATCTATCATTAGCTCCATTTAGATGGTGTTGAACTGTTCCTGCATAAGTACTAGCGGAAGATGATGTATAAATAAAGGTATTTCCTTCACGACACGCAGTAACCCAAGTACAACCAGTCGGATTTGAATCGCTACAGCAAGACTGAGTATTACATGATTGCTCTAAAGCATTAGCTTTTGAACCACAACTTACGCTACTATCATAGGCTGATACTAAATACGCTGTTTTGTATTGTTTTCCGCCGCCACAAGTTTTACTGCATGATGACCAACCACTATAACTACTTATTACGGTAGATGAACAACAGTCCTGTTTGTTGCAGGCCTGAGATGAAGTGGTTGTTCCACAATTTCTTCCGTCGTATGTACT
>ULXL01051756.1_pt1 | contig 73771 bp, 74 predicted proteins | sample 1961241 | NCBI WGS metagenome assembly ULXL01 (sample SAMEA4835837, study PRJEB28245) | human gut metagenome | biome: gut microbiome; material: fecal sample | place: Denmark | collected 2008
TTTGTATATGAGTGGTGTCACATCAATTGTAACTCTACAAAATGAAAAATTAAGTCTTAAATATCATTCTTTTCTTTTATATCAAACTAGTATATACTAAATATAGAAGGTGAAGTTATGAAAATTCTCGGAACTGATTTTGATAATACCCTATATTTTTGGAATAATGCTGAATTAACTGCCAAAAATGTTGAAGCCGCTAAGCGGTTTGTCGCTCAAGGAAATATTCTTTGTATTATTACGGGTAGGACATATATGGAAATTAAACAGGATTTAGCCCAATTGAATTTACCATACACTTACCTAGTGTGTGCCGACGGTGCCTTAATATTTGACAGTACAGATTATTGCCTTAAAACAGTAAAATTAGACCAGCATATTGTTGAAAGAGCAGTGGAAATATTGCGAGAGAATGGCTATGATCCATATTTAGAAGATGGCTATAACATAACGAAAAATTCCGCCGATTGTATAAAGGTATCATCACTATATGCATCAGATAAAAATGATGGCGCCAGAGTTGCCAAGTTAATAAGTGACGAATTGAAGGTTTATACCTACGCTAGTCGCCGTCATGTTAATGTAAATAATCCTTTAAACGATAAAAAACAAGCTATATACCGACTTGCAGAAGTTGCTAATTTAGACCCAAATGAATTTTACTTAATAGGTGATGATATTAATGATTATGAAATGCTAGAAACGTTTAATAAAACAGCTACTGTCAAAAATCATAATCCTATACTAGATAACCTTCATCTACCAGTTTACGAAACTTTTGCTGACTATATTGATGAACTATTAAAAAAGTAATAGAGATTGAAAAATCAACAAAAATATTAGAAATATCTAGTATTTTTTTTTGCGTTATGTTATAATTGTGAACGTTGCAAGAAGAGGTGTATAAAATGGAAAAAAGAAATATAGCAATTATTGCCCATGTTGACCATGGGAAAACAACTTTGGTAGATGGCATCATTAAACATTCTGGAATGTTCCGCGACAATGAAGACGTTTCAGATGTATCAATGGATTCTAATGACATTGAAAGAGAAAGAGGAATTACAATTTTAGCCAAAACAACAGCTATAGATTATAAGGGAGTAAGAATAAATATTTTAGACACGCCAGGTCATGCTGATTTTGGTGGTGAGGTTGAGCGAATCATGAATATGGTTGATGGTGTTTTACTAGTTGTAGATGCCTATGAAGGAGCTATGCCTCAAACAAGATTTGTTTTAAAAAAGGCTTTCGAAGCTAAAGTAAAGCCAATCGTCATTATTAATAAGGTAGATAAACCAGCTGCCAGATGTAAACAAGTAGTCGATGAAGTCCTAGATTTATTTATCGAGCTAGGTGCTGACGATGATCAACTAGATTTTAAAGTTCTATATGCCTCAGGATTAAATGGAACTTGTTCATTAAGTGACGATTTATCAACTCAAACTCCAGGATTTACAGAGGTACTTGACGCTATTTTAGAAGAAATACCAGCCCCAAGTGGTTCTAAAGATGCTCCATTACAATTCCAACCTGCCTTACTTGACTATAATGAATTTGTAGGAAGAATTGGTATTGGTCGAGTTCAAAATGGTACCATTAAAACTGGTGAAATGGTAACCTGCTGTCGTTTAGATGGTACTACCAAACAGTTCAGAATTCAAAAACTATTTGGATATTATGGATATAAAAGAATTGAAATAGATGAGGCTGAGGCTGGTGATTTAATAGCAATTGCTGGTCTTGCGGATATTTCAGTAGGAGAAACTATTTGCAATACAACGGATATTTTACCACTGCCACTATTGCATATTGATGAACCGACCTTACAAATGACCTTTGGAACAAATTCTTCACCATTTGTTGGAAGAGATGGTAAAATTGTTACAGCTAGAAAAATTGAAGAGCGTTTAATCCGTGAAACTCAAAAAGATGTAAGTTTAAAAGTTGAACCTGCAACTAATGAATCCTTCCTAGTAAGCGGACGTGGAGAACTTCACTTAAGTATTTTAATTGAAAATATGCGTCGTGAAGGGTTTGAATTAGAAGTATCAAAACCAAGTGTAATTATAAAAGAAATAAATGGTCAAAAATATGAACCATATGAAGAATTACAAATCGAAGTACCAGAGGATTGTGTAGGAACTATAATTGAACAATTAGGTATTCGTGGTGGAAAAATGGAAACAATGACCAATTTTGAAAATCAAGTTAGACTATTATATACAATTCCATCTCGCGGATTATTAGGTTTTTCAACGGATTTTATGACTTTAACTAAAGGGTATGGAATCATGAATCATACTTTTAAAGAATATTTACCATATGAAAATGGTGTCATTGGTGAAAGAAAACTAGGGGTACTTGTATCAATGGAAAATGGACAATCTACAGCTTATTCTATTGGCAATTTAGAGGATCGAGGAATTATGTTTATTGAACCTGGTACAGAAGTTTATGAAGGAATGGTTGTCGGTGAATGCAATCGTGACAACGACTTGGCTGTAAATGTTGTAAAGGGAAAACAATTGACAAATACACGAGCAGCTGGATCTGATCACACTGTTGTCTTAAAAAGACCTCGACCAATTACTCTAGAATATGCTCTAGATTATATCAATTCTGATGAATTAGTAGAAGTAACTCCAAATAACATTAGAATTCGCAAAAGAATTCTAAATACAGAAGAGCGTAAGAAATTTGATGCCAGAAAGAAAAATAACTAGAAATAGTTATTTTTTTGTTTGAATAATAAAAAAAATCTGCTATAATGAACTTATAGTAGATGTAAGATAGAGGTGGAATTATGAATCAAAATAATAATCAAGTACAACAAAGTAGTCAAGTTTCACAAGAGGAATTAGCTAAAACTCAAGTTTTAAATTTAAATGACGTAAAAGAACTAGCCAGATTTGAAAGAAAAACTAGTAAAAAACCAGCTTTACTATTTGCCATTGCCGGTGTTCTTTCTATCTCTCTAGGCTTTGCTTATCCGAATATAATGACAGCTTTAGATAATGCACCTGTTGCCAAAAGCGAAACTAGTCAAAAAGATAATACGAATACGGATGCTAATTTAGTTCAAAATAAAGTTCAATCTAACGAACAAATATGCAAATATGTTAGCGAAGCGAATGTAGATGGAACAAAGGGTTCTGTAACATATACACTTCAATATAATGAAAATAATCAGTTACAAAATTATATAATGGTTTTAGCTATTAGTCCGTTAGAAGGTAATGCTGAAGGTGTTACAGCAACCCAAAATATTTATAATGCCTATAAGGCAGTAGATGCTGTTCCAGTAACCGGCTATAAAATGACAACAACCTTAACCGATTCAGGAATGCAGTCAGTTGCTGTAGTAGATTTAACAAAATTAAACAAATCAACACTAACAACAATGCATACAGGGAACATTTTTGCTAATGTCCCATTTAACTTAGGTGATACAAAAGAAACCGTTGCTGCAACAATTACTCCAAATGGATTTACATGTGAATAAAAAAGTAGTTTTAGAGAGTCATTTTCCTAGTTCCTTTCTAAACTACTTTTTCTTATATTAAAACTAATTTCTTAAAAATAAAACTGCATATCAACTATGCAGCTTTTTCGTTCTTTAATAAAGTTCTTTTTTCTTTTGCTGAAATTCTAACTTTAGTACCGTCTTCAAGTCTATAAACTTGTAAGTTTAAATTTTGTCTCTTCTTTGTCGCATTTAAAGCATGAGATCTTGTATTTTTAACATTACCTTTTCTAGTTGTTACATTAACTGCCATTTTCTGTCCCTCCTTTGGTCATTTCGTTCTGCTTAATAACTTTAACATAAAAAAAACATAAAGTCAAATAAAATGTTTTAAATAAAGGCTTAAACTTAACTTTTAAAAAAACAGCTTTCTCTTTTTCCCTTAACCAATTTATGATAAAATAAATATAGAAAAGGAGGCATTACTATGTATATTCCGTTGTTCAACAAGAGTAACTATTCGCTATTATCAAGTTTATTAAAAGTAGATGACTTAATATCTTATGCCAAAACCAATAATATTTCTAGTATTGCCTTAGCTGATACAAATATGTATGCAACCATGGAGTTTATTCACAAATGCCAAAAAGAAAATATTAAACCTATTATTGGTCTCCATCTTTTATTAAAAGATTTTTCAATTGTATTATATGCAAAAAACTACGATGGTTATAAATCACTAATAAAACTTTCTACTATTCAAAATGAGAAACAGGTAACGTTTGAAGATTTACAAACTTATAATAAAGAAGTTATAGCTGTGCTACCATATTCATCTCTTACTTTTTATCAATCACTGACGTCTATTTATCAGGAATTGTATCAAGGATATACAACTAAACAAGAAAACGCTGAGGCTTATCTTCTTACTAAAAATATTGTTTTCTTTCGTGAAACTTTATATTTTACAAAAAATGATGAAGATATTTTACCTTACTTATATAGAATAAGAGATGGCAGAACCGTCAGCGACGATATAGTATATGAAACTGCTAATCACGAGTTACTTATAAATAATATTTTGGATTTTTCAGATAACACTGGCTTAATAAATACTCAATTAATTGCCGATAAATGTAACTTGGAATTTCCTCCAGCAAAATTACTTTTACCAATTTATGATTGTGAGGATCCAATCCAATACCTTTTTAAATTATGTAAGGCCGGATTAACTAAACGACTAAACGGTAATGTCCCTGAGAAGTATCGAAATAGGTTAGCCTATGAATTACAAGTGATTACAGAAATGGGTTTTTCCAACTATTTTTTAGTAGTGTACGACTTTATTAAATTTGCTAAAAAAAATAAAATTCTAGTTGGACCCGGTAGAGGTTCTGCGGCTGGTTCTTTAGTCGCGTACTCTCTAGGAATAACTGATATTGATCCTCTTAAATATGATTTGGTTTTTGAACGTTTTCTAAATCCGGAACGAAAGACTATGCCTGATATTGATACGGATTTTCCTGATAATAGAAGAGGAGAAGTTATTGAATATGTTATTGAAAAGTATGGTAAAAGACGTGTATGTGGCATTGTAACTTTTGGGACAATGAGTGCAAAACAGGTGTTAAGAGATGTAGCTAGAGTGCTAAATATTCCTCAATATAAAATTGACGGTTTATGTCGTTTTATTCCGGGGATTACAAAAGAAAAATTAAATGATTTTTACACCAAAAACCAAGCGTTTAAGGCAAGAATTGATAGTGACACCTCCCTTGCCAACCTTTTTAAAATAGCTATTAAACTAGAGGGCTTTCCCCGTCACACCTCCTCACACGCTGCTGGAATTGTCATGAGTCAAGTTGATCTTGATGAAGTAATCCCCCTAACAACAGGAGATGGTATGTATCTAACTGGTTATACCATGGAATACTTAGAAGAATTAGGTTTGCTGAAAATGGACTTTTTAGGCCTAAAAAATTTAACAATTATTGCCAATATTTTAACAGATATAAAAAATGCGACTGGAGAAGAACTTGAATTCTCCAAAATCCCTTTAAATGATTCTGCAGCCCTTCATATTTTTGAAACAGCCAATACATGTGGGATTTTTCAGTTTGAGTCAACTGGTATGCGCAATTTTATTCGTAAATTTAAGCCAAATACTTTTGAAGATATCTTTGCAGCTATTGCTTTATTTAGACCCGGAGCGGCAGTAAATATTGATTCATATATAAGAAGAAAGCATCACGAAGAACCAATTACATATCTTGATAAGTCACTAGAACCAATTTTAAAAGATACGTATGGTGTTCTCATTTATCAGGAGCAAATTATCCAAGCTGCCAATGTTTTTGCTGGCTATACTTTAGGGGAAGCTGATATTTTAAGACGTGCAATGAGTAAGAAAAAGTTAGACCTTTTGCAAGCTGAAGAGGAAAAATTTATTGCTAAAAGTATAGAGAACGGTCACACCAAAGAACAAGCAAAACAAATATATGATCTGATTTTAAACTTTGCGGGTTTTGGATTTAATCGTTCTCATTCAGTCGCTTACTCAATAATTGCCTATAAAATGGCCTATTTAAAGGCTCACTATCCAACAATTTTCTTTGCTAATTTATTAACTAATGTTATTGGTAGCGAAACGAAAACTCATGAATATATAATGGAAGCAAAAGCTAATAAAATAGAAGTATTAAAACCAACGATTAACACAAGTTCGAATCGTTACATAGTAAAAGATAACCAAATAATTTATCCATTATCTAATATTAGAACAATTGGGACTGTTGTTTCAGATACTATTAAAAGAGCTAGAAGTGCCGGAGAATTTACAGATATTTTTGATTGCTTTTCACGCCTTTACATAGCGGGTATAGGCAAGAAGAATTTTGAAACCCTAATTATGGCGGATGTCTTTAAAGAATTTAATCTAAATCGTGCCACTCTTTATCATAACTTAGATAGTTTATTTAATTATGCTGAACTAACGAAAGACATTGACCCATCTCTAGTGATGAAACCAGATCTTGAAGAGCAACCAGAATATGAAAATGCTTACTTATTAGAAAAAGAGAAGGAAGTTTTTGGCTTTTATTTAACATCCCATCCAACAACAATGTATAAAAAGGATAATCCTTATTGTATTCCCCTAAACACTGTGGAAAATTATTTTTCCAAACGAATAGATACATTAGTTCTTGTAGATAAAATAAAAATAATTAACACCAAAAAAGGTGACAAAATGGCCTTCATAACAGGAAGCGATGAAACAGCTACCATGGAATATACTTTATTTCCAAAGATATATAATGAATATCTTAACTTAAATCGAGGCGATTTAATAAAAGTAAGAGGTCATGTTGAACGCCGTCTCGATCAGTTCCAAATAATTGTTGAAAAAATAAAAATCTTAAATAAAGGAGACCAAAACTATGAAGAATAAAAAACTAATCTATACGGTAGCGTTATTCTTTTTACTACTCGATCAAGTAATAAAGTTTATAATTACCAAAAACTTAGTTTTAATGGAAGAAATACCTATCATAAAAAACTTCTTTTCTATTTATTACTTAAAGAATACAGGCGCAGCTTTTAGTATTTTTGGTAATAAAACTTTATTCTTAATTATAATTAGTATTTTGTGTTTGATATTTCTAAAATATTATATTAAGAAATTAAAGCGAGTAACAAGACTTACCATTGTATCACTAGGCATCATGATTGGAGGAATAGTTGGTAATTTATTTGATCGTATCATATATAAATCAGTAATTGATTATTTATCGTTTTCTTTTGGAAATTATAACTTTCCTGTGTTTAATTTAGCTGACATAGGCATCACAATCGGGGCGGTTTTGCTGTTAATAGATTTAATTAAAGAAGAAATAGAACTAAAAAAATCAAATTCCCTTCCCAGCTAAAATTGACAAAAACTAGAAAATATATTATAATATGTCAACAATTAAGGGGGAAAAGTGATGCAAGAACCAAAAGATTATTATGTAAAGAATGTAGAGAAGTATGAAGAACATAATGAAACCAAAATAGCACTAAATACTATTTTTACTATAGCAGGTTTAACTTTAGCGGGTGTAGCCTTTGGTATAGGGGATCAAATATTTGGTGATCTTCAATATTTAGCTGCCTTTAGTGGGGTAGGTATATCATCTACAAACATTAGAATTATGAAAGAAAAACTTTCTGCTAGTAAACAAGCTAAAACAACAAAGCAATATATTAAGGAAAAGAAAAAATGAACATCAAAGATATTATTACATTAAATGATAATCATAAATATCAAATTATTAGTAAAACAATTTATAATGAAACAGTATATTATTATCTAGTTGCTATAGAGGATATTACAAATATTAAGATTTTATATGAAAACTTTGATCATTTAACAGAAGTAGCAGATCAAGACTTAATAAATCTTTTATTGCCAAAATTCTTTCTTGAAATAAAAGATTTACTATAATCAACGAGGTAAAGGAGTGATTACTTATGATAAAGGTAGAAAATAGCCAAGGTATGCGCCTTGATTCTTATTTGGCTGAACAATTAGAATTATCAAGAAGCAAAGTTCAAAAACTTATTAAAGAGGGTCTTGTGATTGTAAATGGTAAGAAAGTAAATGGAAGTTATTCTGTTAAATTAGATGACGAAATTGAAGTGAATGACGATTTAAATTATGACATAAGTGTTGAACCAGAAAACATTGCTATTGATGTAGTTTACGAAGATGATGATTTATTAGTAATAAATAAGGCCAGTGGTATGGTAGTTCATCCAGCTCCTGGTCATTACACAAAAACCTTAGTAAATGCACTTTTATATAAATTTAATATTACTGGTGGCGAAAAACATCGCCCTGGTATTGTTCATCGTCTTGACAAAGATACTAGTGGTCTAATGCTCGTGGCAAAAAATGAGTGGACTCATGAGAAACTATCAGAAATGATTTCTAAAAAAGAAGTAGAGCGTCATTACCTTGTTCTTGTTTCTGGTGTTATTAAGCACGATACAGGGACTATTGATGCCCCAATTGGAAGAGATCCATCTGATCGTCAAAAAATGACGGTAACTGATCAGAATGCCAAGGAAGCAATTACCCATTTTAGAGTTTTAGAACAGTATAAAGAAAACACTCTGATTGAGTGTATTTTAGAAACAGGAAGAACACATCAAATTAGAGTACATTTAGCTTATATTGGTTTCCCAGTCGTAAATGACCCAGCCTATGGTAAAGGAAAAGCTACGGAATTTGGACAAATGCTACATTCTAAGAGTATAAAGTTCAATCATCCTAGAACTGGGAAAGAACTCTTCTTTGAAGTAGAACCACCTAAAGAATTTAAGGATAAATTAGATGAACTAAATATGAATTAAATATGAATTAAACATCTTGTGTAAACTAGGGAAATACGATAAACTAAAAGCATAAGTAATTTACAAAGAGGCACAATCAACCAAGACATTACAACTAGATATGTCCAGTGGTATTTTGCCTCTTTTTGTATATTATATATAAAATATTAAGTCGAGGGGGATAACATGGAATTGAATGAAGATACTTTTTCAAAGTTTTTAGAAGAAATAAAGAGAGTAGTAAAAGAAGAACATCCTTGCCAGACACCATACGTAAGCAACGATGATATGCCAATAAAGGCAAAACGTGCACTAAATGATATTGATAAAAATAGAAATCACGCTTGGGCAGTAGAAATGTATAATAGAAATAAAGATAATTTAGATAAAATAGCAATCAAATATCGAGGGAATGAAATTACATATAAAGAACTATTTACAAAGGCCTTTAAATATGCAAAATCTCTTAAAGAATTAGGCTTTAAAAAAGGTGATGAAATTCCGATTTGCATTACTAATATTCCGGAATTTGCCTATTTATTTTTAGCATCAAGCTTAATAGGTGCAACACCAAATATTGTTGGTACTTGGTTTGATTCTACTTATTTAACGTCAATACTAGAAAAAACAAAAAGTAAGACAATATTTATAGATGATATTTCATATGAAAAAATAAGGGATTCTATATCAAATAGTGGGATAGAAAATATAGTTTGTTTTTCTTTAACAGATTCACTTAAAGAAGTAGGTGGAAGAAAAGTCAATCCTTATGAATCAATTGATTCAAGATTTCATCAATTTACAAATAATGTAGCAACCATAAAAAGTGATTTTGATGGAAATGTTATGAATAGCAGTGACTTCGAACAATACGGTGATAGTTATCAAGGAAAGGTTTTTGAACATAGTAATCTAGATGATATTAGTACAATTACATATACTAGTGGTACAACTAAGCCAGGCTTTCCAAAGGGAGTAAAACAATCAAATAGAAGTTATATTACACTTTCAAGATTCAAAGAATCTGATGTTTCAGGAATGCCAACAATGAAAGATTTAACAGTCCTTGCTCATATTCCAACTTATACGCATATGGAATTATCTGTTGCTATGTCTGATGCCTTTTATTGTGGGTGTACATTAGCTATGGAACCATTTTATTCTTATGATTTCTTTCCATATTCAATGTTAATAAATGAGCCAAATTTTGTTCCTGCTAGCGTGGGATTTTATGGAAATCTATGTAAAAAGTTGAATTTTGATCCAGAATGGAAATATTTGAATATGCCATATTTAATGATACCTACAATCACTGGAGAAGGATGCTCGCCGGGAGAAGAGAAATTCTTTAATATGACTGCAAGAAAACATAAGTTTGGAACAGCAAAACTGCCATTCCCATTATCTCCAGTAACATTTTCTATAGGTGGTGGTACAACAGAAAGTAGCGGCATACTTGTTACATTATATAAGTCGCTTCAAGAAAAAAAACTAAATCATTTAATAAAAAAAGAAACATTGGGTTTGACTCCGCTAAAGTTTGCAGATATAGAAGTACTAGATGAAAATGGTCACTATTGTCAATTAAATGAGCCAGGATTATTAGTTGCAAACAATCCGTGTCAAATGATAGGGTATACGGATGAAAAACTAAATGAAACTGTTACAATAGTCGATGCATATGGAAAAAAATGGTCAAACTTGGGTACTTATTCGTATAAATCTGACAATGCTGGAAGGATAAAAATGAAAGGTAGAATGAATGATTTTTTTGCTCTTCCAAATGGAGAAAAAATACCATTTTACCAAGTAGAAGATACTGTGTTAAGTGATACAAAAAACATCATGTCATGTTCAGTTGTAAGACCAGTTGATGAAGACGCGTTAGTGTGCCATGTTGAAATGCAACCATTAAGACAGAATAGTAACGAACACGTCATTCAAGGAATTGTAGGGCGAATTGAAAGTATATTTCCACAAGAATTACAAGAACAATTATATATTAGATTTAGAAGCAACGAAGAATCATTTCCTTTGGATCCTAGTGGCAAGAGAAGTACTAGTATGTTGCGTCGAGAAGGTGTCGATGAATACTGTATTCCATTTAGTGAATTATCTGCGACTTTCTCTCAAAATAGTAAAGATAATCAAACATCAATACACAAAAAGTTACAAAAATAAATATAAGAAGATTGAAATAATCTTCTTTTTTTTGTATCATATATATATACTAATGAAGATAGGTGAATAAGTATGTATTTAAATGGTTTTTTCTATTTTATTCTTTGTGGTTTAATTTTTTCAATTTTATTAACCACGATTTTCTTTACAAAAAAGCACTTAAAAAGTTCGGAAACCAGTATTTTTTCAATTTTACTAGTTATAAATTTCTTTAGTTTATTAAGCGAATTAGCCTGTATATATTTTGGGTACAAACTTCCACCAAATCATTTTATAAGTCAACTATCAACAAAAATATTTTTAATATTTTTAATGACATTTTTATTATATATGACATTATATATCTATGTTATTTGTTATATTGCAACGAATAAACCAAAATTGGATTATTTTAAAATTTTAAAAAAATTGTCATATATTATTTATTTCATATGTGTAATTGTAACTGTAATTTTACCAATTGAAACTCATATTGGCTTTGCAACTGGTCCAGCCGTAAACTGGGCATATACTTGTTCGGGATTAGTTTTAGTTGAATGGTGTATTCCTTTTATAAAAAATTTTAAACACTTAAACCGCAAAAAAGTGTTACCAATGGTTGTATTCATGATTTTCATGATGATAATTTCTCTAGTTCAAAAAGTAAATCCAACTGTAACAGTCGTTACTGTAATGGAGTTTTTAGTAATATTTATAATGTACCATACAATTGAAAATCCAGATGTGAAAATGATTGAAGCACTTCAAACGGCACGAGACCAAGCTGATAAGGCTAATCGGGCTAAGACAGAATTCTTATCTAGTATGTCTCACGAAATAAGAACTCCTTTAAATGCTATCGTAGGTTTTAGTGATTATATTATGACTTCAGAAACCTTGGACGAAGCTAAAGAAAATGCTAAGGATATAGTAAATGCCTCTAATACACTATTAGAAATTGTAAATGGTATTCTTGATATTTCTAAAATCGAGGCTGGGAAATTGGAAATTGTTAATTCTAAATATAATGCTAGAAACACATTTGAGAGTTTAGCTAAGTTAATAACACCAAAAATGAATGAAAAAGGACTAGACTTCTCATATTATATTGCTCCAGATATTCCAGAAACCTTGTTTGGAGATCATGCTAATATAAAAAAAGTTATCACTAACCTTTTAAGTAATGCTTATAAATATACAGAACGTGGCTTTGTTCGTTATGAAGTAAATTGCATTAATAGTTCAGAATTTACTAAACTGATTATTACGGTAGAAGATTCAGGGCGGGGGATTAAACAGGAAAGTATTGATAAACTCTTCACAAAATTTCAACGACTTGATGAAGACCGCAACACAACTATTGAAGGAACTGGTTTGGGCTTAGCAATCACAAAACAGTTAATTGAACTAATGGGTGGAAAGATTTTAGTTCATACCGTTTATGGTGAAGGATCAAAATTTACTGTTGTTCTAAACCAAAGAATTGAATCAACACCAGTAACAGAAGAAAAACACGAGATAAAAACAACGTTAGATTTAAAAGATAAAAAGATCTTGATTGTTGATGACAATGCCTTGAATATCAAAGTAGCTACTAAAATACTTGAAAGATATAATGCTAATCATGTTAAAGCCTTAGACAACGGGTTTAGTTGTATTGATGATATTAAGTCAGGTTCTACTTACGATATAATTTTAATGGATGATATGATGCCTAAAATGACAGGTGTTGAAACTTTTAAGAAATTAAAAGAAATGCCAGGCTTTAACATGCCAGTTGTAATTTTAACGGCTAATGCTATCACCGGAATGAAAGAAAAATATCTTAGCGAAGGATTTGATGAATACTTGGCTAAACCAATTGAAAAAGATGAACTTATTCGAGTTTTTAATACTATCTTTGACAATTACCAAACTAACCAAACTGATGAAATTGAACAATTAGAAAAAACAGAAGAATTAGAAATAATTGATGAAGAACAAGTAAATACTTCTAGTCAATTAGCAACTAATAATCCAGAAGCTTATTTGAAAGATAACAATGTTGACTTAACCAAAGCCTTAGAATTTCTTGGTGACATGGATATGTATAATATGACAGTAACAGATTTCTTAACGGAAGTTGAAGAAAAATGGCAACGAATAAATAGTTATAAGAATACGTCTGATATGCCTAATTATGCAATTGAAGTTCATTCTCTAAAAAGCGATGCGAAATATTTAGGTCTAATGTTTTTAGCCGATATAGCATATCAACACGAATTAAAAAGTAAAGAAAATGATGAAACATTTATTAATAATTATTTTAAAGAATTAACAGATGCATATGAAAAAGCCTTAAATATTATGAAGACGTATGCTAGTATGATAAAATAAAAACTTCAGAAAGCAATTCCTGAAGTTTTTATATGTTCATAATATAAATTGTAAATGATAAAATGACAGCAAAGAAACTAAGTAAAATATATGGAATTAGAAATTTAGCACATTTAGGCTTTAAATCATAAGTTTCATTTGCTAAAAATAGTGTACTAAGTAAAGTTCCACAGCAACTAACAAAACCTAAAAAATTATTATGTAATCCAAAGAAAACTAAAGTGTAACTTTGATTGAACAAATAATTAATTAGCAAAGTTGTCTTGTATGTTTTAGGTAAATCCTTAATTTTATAAGAATCTAGTAGACAAACACAACTACAAGCAATTAAAATATAAATAATTGTCCAACTAATACTATAAAATATAGTAGGTGGGGCAAACCATGGTAATTTAATTACCTGATAATAATTATAATCAACAGGAATTAATGAAACTAAAAACCACGGTAACAGTAAAATAATAAATGTAAAGATTTTTTTCATGATAATAATCTCCTCTTTTATTATTTTATGTTTTATATTATAATAATATTAGTATTTTAGGAGGTAACACATGGAAGACGCAATGTTTGATGATAAAAACATAATGGTAATGAAGCTTCTTCATTATTTCATCACAGAAAAAAACTATAATCCTATTATCCTACAAGGGGTCGAGAATGAAATTTGGTTAGAGAATCTAAACGAGGATTATCAAGTTGTTCGTATTGTTTCAGGCTATATACATAATAATGAACAATTTGATTTTGATACATTTAAGACTAAGAGGATTATGAAAAAGATTAAAAGAAAAACAATGTCTTTCTTTAATATGAATGTTGCAAGTTTCTTTTTAAATTTAAATGACAACGTCGACTTGGAAGCAGCCAACACACCAAATAGTTTTTGTGTAAAAGTTACTGAGGAATCTGACATCAAGAAAAATGAAATGGTGGCGAAGGCTTTCCCAGATTTAACAAAAAAACTTAAGTTTACAGAAAAAGGGGCTGAATTATTTATGAAGATAACAGGTGACATTAACAAACACAATCAAGAAGATGCCAAGAAAATAGAAAAAGTTTTTAAAGCTAAATTTCCAATGATTACATATTGCTTAATAGCTTTGAATTTAATTGTATATTTTGTCCCATACTTATTTGGTGAGTCACAAGGCTTCCTATTAGACTTTTGTGTTCATGGTCCAAGCATTAGATATGGTCAATATTATCGTTTAATAACAGGAACATTTATTCATTCAGGTCTAATGCATTTAGCATTTAACTGTTATTCACTATATATAATTGGTAGCCAACTTGAAAGTTTTTTAGGAAAGGCTAAATACACTGTCATTTATTTTATGAGTGCCTTATTTGGAAGTTTACTATCAATGACCTTTAATGGTAATACAGCCTCAGTTGGAGCCTCAGGAGCCATCTTTGGATTAATGGGAGCTTTACTATACTTTGGATACCATTATCGAGTATATCTTGGTAATGTTTTAAAAAGCCAAATCATTCCTCTAATACTTGTCAACCTATTATTAGGATTTATAGTAACCGGAGTGGATAATGCTGCTCATATTGGTGGGTTAATTGGTGGTGCCCTAGTAACAATGGCTTTAGGTGTCAAGAATAAAAGTAGCTGGTTTGAAGAACTAAATGGCTGGATTATCACCCTAATATTCTTAGCCTTTACGATATACCTAGCATTTGTCTATGCTGTATAAATAAACTTGTAATTTAAAATAAATAATGTTAGAATAAAAATATAAATATTATAGTGAGGTGATTATATGTCACAAGAAAACACAAGTCTTTTTAAAATTCAAGAACTTGATGCTGAAATGACTCGGTTAACACTTAAAGAAGTCTATGAGGCTTTGGAAGAGCGAGGCTATAATCCAGTAAATCAAATTGTTGGATATTTAATAAGTGGAGATCCTGGATATATTTCAAGCTATAAAGATGCCAGAAATAAAATTCAAGAGATTGACCGTGCTAAAATCGTAGAAATCTTATTAGTGGAGTTTAATAAAAAGAACAAGTGAAATACCTTGGCCTAGATTTAGGTAGTAGAACACTTGGCGTTGCTGTAAGTGACGCAACAGGATTAATAGCCTCTACCTATAAAACAATTAGACATGAAGAAGAATATGATCGTCTATTAAATGAAGTAAAATCCTTAGTAGACGAATTAAATATTGGTGCCATTGTATTAGGTTTTCCAAAAAATATGAATAATACTATTGGACCTAAGGGAGAACTAAGTTTAGAGTTTAAAGAAAAATTAGAAAAAATAGTTTCCGTCCCAATTCATCTTCAAGACGAAAGATTAACTACGAAGAGTGCGACAGACATGCTTATTATGGGCAACGTATCTCGTAAAAATAGAAAAAAAGTTGTTGATAGTGTAGCAGCAACTATAATATTACAATCATATCTAGATAGGAAAGGGAAATAAATATGAAAAAAAATACATTTACATTACTAGACGAAAATGGACAAGAAGTAGTATACGATGTACTATTCACCTTTGAAAGTGATCAAACAAATAAAAATTATATCGTATATACAGATAACTCAAAAGATGAAGAAGGAAATATTGAAGTATATGCATCTATTTATTATCCAGATGATGAAAATGGTCGCTTAGAAGCTATAGAAACAGAATCAGAATGGAAATTAATTGAGACAATTCTTTCAACGTTACAAGAAGAAATTAAAAATGGTTCAAAAGTAGATGAACCACAAAATAACGAGCAATAATAGCTCTTTATTTTTTCGTGGGAGGTATTTAATGGTAGTAAAAAGGAAAAGGCATGCTAAGCCATTACTAATTATTTTGGTACTTGGCGCTGTGATATTATTTAGTTTAGCTGGTGTTTGGATAGTCTTAGCTGGCCCAGTTAGTGGCAAAAGTGAAGAAACAATAGAAGTAGTTATCCCAACTGGTGCAACTTCACGACAAATTGGGACAATTTTAAAAAATAAAGATCTAATAAAAAATGAATTCTTTTTTAACGTATATGTAAAACTTAATAGAGTAGGTGCCATGAAAGCCTCAACATATACTTTTAGCAAATCAATGTCTTTAGATGAGATAGTTTCCTCACTTGTAAGTGGTAATAATTATAATCCCGACGTTATAAAAATAACATTCAAAGAAGGCGAACGTATTACTGACTATGCAACAGATATAGCGAATAAGACCAATCATTCTTATGACGAAGTCATAGCCGTTATGAAAAACAAAACTTATATTCAAACCTTAATTGATAAGTATTGGTTTTTAACAGATGAGATTTTAAATGTTAATATCTATTATCCATTAGAGGGTTATCTTGCCCCAAATACATATCATTTTGCAAATAAAGATGTCAGTATTGAAAAAATTATTGAAACCATGCTAGATCAGACAGAAACACTTTTGAAAAAGTACAAAACAACATTTGAAACAAAACCCCACTATTATATGACAATGGCTTCAATAATTGAAATTGAAGGTACTAATACTGAAAATCGTAAACAAATTGTTGGTGTTTTTGAAAATCGTCTAAGAAAAGGTGATAATTTAGGTAGTGATCCAACTACATATTATGCACTACAATTACCAATGACTAGTGATTTAACTAGCGCACAGTTTGCAACTGCTAATCCATACAATACACGGTCTACAAGTCTTATGGGTAAAATGCCAGTTGGCCCAATTGGCAATCCATCCGTTTCTAGTCTGGAAGCTAGTATTTCTCCAACACCTAGTGAATACTACTACTTTGTTGCAGATAAGTATGGTAAAATATACTTTACTAAGACTTTAGCTGAACATAATGCTAAAATTAAGGAAATAAAAGATTCAGGAGGATGGATATGGTAAATGATTATTATTTGGCCATAAAAAAAATACAAGAATATGCCGAAGAAAATAATGTACCAATAATGACTAATGAAGGAATTACCTTCCTAACAGATTATGTTAGAAAATATAATATTAAAAGAATACTTGAAATTGGCACAGCAATAGGTTACTCTGCTATAATGATGGCTTTAGCCAACGAAAATGCCGAAATAACGACTATTGAAAGAGACGAAAAAAGATACTTAGAGGCCATTAAGAATGTTAAAAGATTAAAATTAGAAGATCGCATTAATTTAATTTATAAAGACGCTCTAGATGTAAACTTAGAAGAGGAATATGATTTGATATTTATAGATGCCGCCAAGGCTCAAAATATTAAGTTTTTCGAAAAATTTACTAAAAATTTAGCACCGAATGGAACTGTTATCACTGACAATATGAATTTTCATGGTCTAGTTGATCAAGATCCAAGCAAAATAGAAAGCCGCAATCTACGTGCTTTAGTTAGAAAAGTAGGTGCTTATCGTGACTATTTAAAAAGTAATTTAAAATATACAACCACTTTTTACAATATTGGCGATGGTATTGCGGTATCAAAGCGTAATTAATAAGTGCTTAACTAGTTTAAGTACTTTTTCTTTGTCAAATAAAAATAAAATAATACCAAATTATTAATATTAATGTTAAAATGATTATAGTAACAAAAAAAGGAAGTGTTAAAATGTCTTATTTTCAAATATTAACATGTAATGACACTCTAGGAACATGTTGTAATGATTATGGTATTGTCGTAATACTAGATATCATGAGAAAGTTTTTTGACATTCTACAATTAGTAGTTCCTATTTTACTGCTAATTATGTCCATGGTTCAACTAGCTAAAATGATGGCCAATCCAGATGATAAAAAAGTTACCAAGCAAATATTTACTAAAGTAATCGCTGCTGTAATGTGTTTTATGTTACCGGTATTGGTAGATACTATGTTAGGTCTCTTTAGTTCTAATGAAACCTTCCAGGTAGCAGCTTGTTGGGAACAAGCTAAAATATCAAGCGAAGTAACGAGACTTCAAAATACTACTTACATAGATAAAAATGATAATCGCGAAAGACATTCTATTTTAATAGATCCATCAAAATATCAAACAGGAACTCCGCCAGCAGATACTAGTAGTGGTGGTAGTGGAAGTGCTACCGCCACTGGTAGAAACATTGTTAATTATGCCAAATCATTTGTTGGGCAACGATATGTATGGGGAGGAACTTGGAATGGTGAAAGACCATATACAGGAACCGACTGTTCTGGCTTTGTTCAAGGTGTTTTCCGCCATCATGGTATAAATCTAACTCGTACAACTTATACCCAGTGGGCGGACAAGTCATCGTATACTTTAGTAAATGAAAATAACATTCGCGCCGGAGATTTAGTTATGTATGATGGTCATGTTGGTATATTAACCGGCAATGGTAACGAAATAGTTCATGCTAAAGGAAGTAAGTGGGGGATTGTAGTTGATTCAAATTATAAAACTTGTTCTAGTCATGCAATACTAGGAATTATGAGAATAAACGGAGTATAGGAGGGGTAATATGGCTAGTTTTAGAAGAATACCATCACAGAGACAAAAACAGCATCTAAAGTCTCAAAAAAGAAGACAACTAACTAAGCAAGATAATATCTTTCAGATGTTTATTTTAGGTGTTATCCTTCTTATAATAGTCGTTGCTTTCATTCAGAGAAAAGCAACAGAAAACTTTAATGATATAAAGCAAGACAAAGGATCATATCTTGTTTATACAAAATTTGAAGATAAGAGTACTACCTATATAAAAGAAGTTCCTTATATTAATTTAAAAGCTGATGTCTTTAAGCAAGTAAATGCCGATATTTTAAAGTTTTGTAATCCTTATATGAATAGTGAAAAAAGTATTATAACTTATGAATATGACATTAATGGTATTATTCTCTCTGTTGTCATAAAAGTTATCAATAATGAAGCATCTTATGCGCCAGAACCTTATTTCAGAACTTATAATATCAATTTAAAAACTCAAGAAGTTATTGCCGATGATGCACTACTTCAATATTTTGGAGTAACTAAACGTAACGTAGAAACAAAAATAAAAAGAGGCTTTCAAAATTTTTATGCTGACCTCGTAAAAGAACGTTATTACGCTACCAATGAATGTAGTTATGATTGCTTCCTAAAATATCGTGGCGTTACTAACTACCTTGACTATGTAAGTTACTATATTAAAGATGGCAAATTAATTGCTTATAAAACCTTTATTGCTCACTCAATCTTTGGTGAAGAGGAATACTTTACCGACGAAGATTTTGAGTTTGAAATAGCCGATGCTCCAGTAGAAGAGACTGAAGTGACAGCCCCTCTTTCTTCTGAAAGTCTAAATCAAGAATAACTAAGAAAGCAAAGACTTTCTTTTTTTTTTTCTATACGATATAATATGTACGAGGTGGAGTATGAAACTAATAATAGAACCAAGTAATAAAAAAAATCTCTATTTAGATAAAGTAGATGGAATAATTTTATCATTGCAAGATTATTCTGTTCAAAGCCCAGTTTACTACAGCCTAGAAGAAATAAAAAAAATAGTAACTTCAACAGATAAAGAAATATTTATAAACATAAATAAGAATCTTTCAAATAATGATATCGCCAACCTAACCGAAGTTTTAAAAGAACTAGATACCTTAAATATTAAGGGAATATTTTTTTACGATTTAGCCCTTCTTCAGATAAAAAAAGAACAAAATTTAAAAACAGATCTTATTTGGAATCAAACTCATATGGTTAATAATTATAAGACTTGCAATTATTACTGCAGTCGAGGTGTAAAATATGCTCTCTTAGGTAAAGAAATAACCTTAGAAGAGATTCTAGAAATCATTAAGAATACTGAAATAATTCCTATGGTTGAAATTCTTTCTTTACCTAGTGTTGCTTTTTCCAAACGTAAGCTCTTAACAAACTATTATAAAGATTTAAAAAAAGAGCCTAAAAAAGCCTTAGCTGTCACAGAGAAAGTAACAGATACAATCTATCAGGTTACAGAAGATTGCAATGGAACTAGTTTCTTTCAAAAAGATGTTATGAATGGTACTGGTATAATTAAAGATTTATATGCCGTGGGCTTAAAATATATAATAATGAGAGGATATGGTCTAGAAGAAAATGTCTTTGCTGAAGTTTTGGCAGATACGATGACTTATATTGCTAATTCCTGTAATGATGAGTCATATATAACTAAATATCAGCAGTTATGGCCTAATACAAACTTTTTCTTTAAAAAGACTATATATCAGGTGAAGAAAAATGTCTAAAGTAGAATTATTATCTCCCGCTGGAGATCTAGAACGTTTAAAAGTAACGCTTTCTTATGGTGCTGATGCAGTCTATATTGGTGGTCAAAAATATAGTCTTCGTGCCAATGCTACTAATTTTTCTCTTGTTGAAATCAAAGAGGGATGCGACTTTGCACATTCTCTTGGGAAAAAGGTTTATTTGACATTAAATATTGTATTTCATAATGAAGATATGGCTGGAGTAGAAGAGTATATTGAAGAGGTAGTTGCCGCTGGTATAGATGCCTTTATTGTTAGTGATCCGTTTATTATTTCTCATATAAAAACTAATTATCCAAATGTAGAAGTCCATTTATCAACACAAAATTCAACAAGTAATTATAAAGCCGTCGAATACTTTAAAGGAGAAGGTATAGATCGTGTCGTTTTAGCAAGAGAATTATCAAAATTAGAAATAAAAGAGATTATTGATAAAACGCATGTAGATATTGAAGTTTTCATACATGGGGCTATGTGTACTTGCTTTAGTGGTAGGTGTGCTTTATCCAATTACGTTACTAATCGTGATGCAAATCGTGGCGGTTGCTCTCAAGTTTGTCGTTTTGCTTTTGAAACGGATGAAGATAAAAAATTTACTATGGCAACTAAGGATCTTAATATGGCTCAGTACATTAAAGATTTAATTGAGATTGGGGTTAAAAGCTTAAAGGTAGAAGGTCGAATGCGCTCTCTTTATTACCTTGCAACAGTTATTGGTACCTATCGACAATTAATTGATTCAATATATGCTAATACTTTAACTAATGAAAAACTTAGCTTATTAGAGTATCGTTTGAGCCGCGTTGCCAATCGTGAAGTTTCTACACATTATTTTGAACACGAAGCTGATGATAATGATCAATATTATACCGGCCGTCAAGAAATATCTAATCAGGATTACCTAGGATTAGTAACTGGCTATGATCAAGCTAATTCCTGTCTCATGTTAATTGAAAGAAATTATTTTGAACCGAAAGACGAAATTGAGTTTTTTACTCCTCTAGGCGAAGTTTATCAATATACAGTTGAAAAGATATATGATGAAAATATGAATGAATTAGAAGTAGCTCGTCACCCAGAACAATTATTAAAATTAAAATTTGATCATATTCTGCCACCATACTCGATGGCTAGATTAATAAAAAAGCATCAAAACTAGGAGGTAATATGAATTATCTAGAAGAAGCTAAAAATAATTTTTTAAAAAAAGAAACATATCTAAGTGAATATGCAACTAAAAGCAGCGACTCAATTCGTTTAAAAGCTATAACCACCTTTGATATTCGTCCAAGTTTTTTTCGAGATATTGATCGAATTATTCATTCTTTAAGTTATACACGTTATGCCGACAAGACTCAAGTTTTTCCTTTTAAAGACAATGATCATATTTCTAAGCGAATGATACACGTTCAATTAGTTAGTAAAGTGGCTAGAACGATTGGCCGAGCTCTAAATTTAAATGAAGACTTAATTGAAGCAATTGCTTTAGCCCATGATCTTGGACATACTCCATTGGGCCATGAAGGAGAATTTATTTTAGATGAAATCTCACGTCGAGAATTAGGCGAGGCCTTTGCCCATAATATTCAAAGTGTTCGAGATGCTATGTATGTAGAAAATAATGGTCAAGGATTAAACCTTTCTATTCAAGTTTTAGATGGTATAATGTGTCATAATGGTGAAATGCTTTCAAACAAATATGTTCCTCAAGCAAAAAGTAAAGAAGATTTTTTAAAACAATATACCAATTCCTATACTGATCTTCCCACTTCTAAAAAACAACGACCAATGACCCTAGAAGGATGTGTTGTTCGAATCAGTGATATTATTGGCTATATTGGTCGAGATTTCGAAGATGCTATTATTCTGGGTAAAATAAGTCGAGACCTCTTACCAGATAATATTAGTAAAGTCTTAGGAACCACTAACAAAGAAATAATTAATACGATTATTCTTGATATTATTAAAGAAAGCTTAAATAAGCCTTATATTAAGATGAGCCAAGAAGTTTATCAAGCTCTTTTTGATTTAAAGAGATTTAATACAAAGTATATTTATAGTCAAAGTATGTCCCAAGAAGATAGGGAATATTATCGTCAGGGAATGAATATACTATTTAGTGATTATCTTCAGGATATAAATTCTAAAAATCAAGATAGTATAATTTATAAAATATTTTTAAATAATCAACACCAAGATTATTTAACTGCTACAAATCCTAAACGGATGGTTATTGATTTTATAGCTGGAATGACAGATGATTTATTCCTTCTTGAAGTAAAAAAACATCTTGAAAAATAGCTAAAAACTTGCATTTTTTTCATAAATATGATATACTTAGCTCGTTTTAAATAAACGAGCAATATTTTTTAAAGGGATGAAATATATGAAAGATTATCGTATTAATAAAAAAGAAAACCAAGATGATATACTTGAAGTAAGACCTAGTCAACCATCAATTGACGAGAAAGGTCAAAAAGTAAAAACGGATTCTGTAGATGTTTATTTTGCTGATGGAAAAGTTTTTAGAGACGTCAAAAAGACTCCTCGAGAGTTACGTAAAATTAATGAGCGTCAAGAAGCTCAAGTGGATACCGGGATTGAAAACTTAGCTAAGTTTAGAGAGCGAGTTGCCAAAAGTAAAATTGGGCTCGGAGCCTCAGTAGCTACAGGTACACTTTCATCAATTATTTTAGCTACGTCTCCTATGGTGACACCAATTTTTAATATTGAACCAAATCCAGTTACAATTACTGTTGCTGGAGTAACAATTGCCCTATGTGGAGCAATTCCTGCCGGTATTGGCTTAGTCAAAAATTTACCAATTGTTGAGGAACTAGAAAAATTAAAATATCGTAATGAACATCGCAAAGAATTAGACAGCATTAATATTTATCCAAATGCCCTAGCTGGTCTAAGTAATGATCAAGCTAGAAGAATTAGAAGATGCATGAGCGCTGAAGATAAACCAAAAGATCCATTTTCAGTAGCAGAAGTTGATCAGTTTAGTCAACAGGACTTAGAGACAATTGTTGATAATATTCAAAGAGAAAAGACCTATGAATTTGAATACGTAAAGAGACCAACTCGTCAAAAAACTTCCTCATCAGAAGAAAAAAATAAATTAGAAAAGAACTTGTAAAAATATTTTATATATGATATACTATCGCAAGTTGAGTCTAGAGAACAACTAGCCAATCAAAAAGAAAACATTTACAATGAGGTGATATAAATGGGAAATAAAAATACAGTGTATTTAACACAACAAGGATTAGATGATTTAAAGAAAGAGTTAGATAATTTAATAAACGTAAGACGTCCTGAGAATATCATTGCTATAAAAGAAGCAAGAGCTTTAGGTGATTTATCAGAAAATGCTGAATATGATGCCGCTCGTAATGAACAAGCTCAAATTGAAGCTAGAATTAAACAATTAGAGAAAATGCTTGAAAATGTATCCATCATTTCTGAAGTATCAATTGATAAAGTTGGAATTGGTAACACAGTTGCTATTAAATATGTTGATGATGATGAAGAAGATGAGTATAAAATAGTTGGCTCACAAGAAGCAGATCCATTTGAAAGTAAAATTTCAAATGAGTCTCCAATCGCCAAAGCTTTATTTGACCACAAAGTAGGCGACGTTGTTACAGTAGAAAGCCCAAATGGCTCATATGATATTGAAATAGTAGAAATAAAATAAGATAATCTAAGAAGATTATCTTTTTTTTTGCTCAAAATGTGTTATACTTAAAAAGAATAGGGTAAGGGAGTGAAGATACAAATGATTATCAGAAAACCATATGCTTTCCTAATTAGGCACTTTAGAAAAATACATATTTTACTATTGATACTTTGTGGTTATATTTATTACAAAAATATGGAGTTAACATCATTTATTGCAGAATTCATGGATTTGCAAACTTATGATGCCTATGCTGAACCAATCACTAAATATGTCTCTGGCTTAGCTTTATTAATCATGGTTATAATAATTCTCGGCAGTTTACTCTTGCTTATATTACTACGACATAAGAAAAAACCATGGAAATTATATTTATTACCAATTGCCGAATATATTTTAATTTTTGCCACCTTTATAGCAGCAAAAGGTTTTTTCGACGATTATACTGGTAACCTAGAAACCGCCGCTATTCGTGCGATTAGGGACTTTATGACTATCGCTACAATTATTCAATACCCAACGATGATTTTATTTTTAATCCGTATTTTTGGAGTGGACTTAAATAAATTTAACTTCCAAATGGATCAAGAATATCTAGAGATGAGTCAAGAAGACCGTGAGGAACTAGAAATTAATGTTGAATTTGACAAAGATAGTTTAAAAAGAGGTTTTAAAAGATTGAGTAGAAACCTAAACTATTTTTACCAAGAGCATAAACTTTTAGTTAATTCAATTATTACCGTTGTTGTACTTGCCTTTTTGATAAACACTTATATCTTTTTCTTTGTAACGCATAAGACCTACAAAGAAGGTCAAAGTCTTAATAGTAATGGCTATACAATTACATTAAATAATAGTTATTATACAGATAAAGACTATACCGGAAATGTAATCTCCGAATTAAATTCATTCGTTATACTTGATTTAACTATTAAGAATAATGCCTCAATGCGTGAAATTGATTTAAATAAGTTCCATATAATGAACGGAGTAAGTGACTATGTTACTACTGATAAGACATATGGGACGGAATTCCAAGATTATGGGGAAACTTATGAAAAAAAAGAACTAAGGAGCGGAGAAGAATTTAATTTAATAATGATTTTCCGAGTAGATAAAGCTTTATCTCCAAACAGATTTGTTCTTTATTATCAAGAATTTAACAACAAGGGAGAACCAAACCTTCGTAAAATAAAATTAAAGCTAAATAACGTTACAAAAATAGAAAAGCAAGAAACTGTAGCACTCGGCGAACCCCTTGATTTCACTTTAGAGAAGAAAGACGAACAAATAATTTTTGATGAGTATGAGTTCCTATCTGAAGCAGAATACACCTATAGAGTTTGCAGTAGTTCAACTTGTACTTCTAATCAGGGCAAATACACCGCAAAAAAAGGATACAAAGTGCTTAAAATATCCTTTGCTTCAACTAACTTTGAAGGCAAAGATATGATTGACTTTTCAACTAAATATGGTAAAATAAACTATATAGATAATGAGAATAAACAAAGTGTAGTTGAATTCAAAAATCCATTCAATCGAGTATATTATGGAAAGTATTTATATACCTTAGTTCCAGAGAAGATGGAAGAGGCTAAAACAATAGATCTTGTCTATACTATCAGGAACAAAAAATATACCTATAAGATTAGATAAGGAGATATTATGAATAAGAAGAATTTAAAATATTTAAAAATCGCAATAACAGTAATAATAGTTGCCTTATTAGTTTGGTTTTTAGTTTTAAAACCATTGCGCGCATTCAAAAATTATGAAAAAAGTATGGAATCAGCGGCTAAAAGATATTATGAATTAAATCAAACTGAACTTCCAACCGGAAGTAGAATAGCCACTGTATCAATGCAAACGTTATACCACAAAGCTTATTTGAAAGAAGACTTCTATATTCCTTACACTAAGGAACCATGCAGTATGAAGGATTCTTGGGTAAAAGTTAAAAAAGTTAATGGCGAGTATAAATATTATACATACTTAAAATGTGGTGCACTCGAATCAACGGTTGACAATAAGGGACCAGAAATTAAATTGAATGGTTCAACCGAAATAACCGTTAACCTAGGAGAAAAATATAAAGATCCAGGTGTTAAAAGTGTTGCCGATAAAACCGATGGAAAAATGAGTGTAAAAGATGTAACTATTAAAACTGATAAAGTTGATACATCTAAAGTAGGAACATATGAAGTTACATACACAGCTATGGATAGTTTGAAAAATAAAACTACTATAACCCGTACTGTTAAGGTGGTTTCAAAATTAAAAAATGCTGTTAATATAGCCACTGATAAAAAGGGCTATTATGTAGGAGCAAATCCAAATAACTACATTACCTTATCTGGAATGATGTTTCGAATCATTGGCGTAGATGGTAATAATGTAAAAATAGTCGCAGAAGAAGATATTGCCAACGTTGATTATGCAGGTATTGCCTCTTGGCTAGATTACTACATGAAACATTTTAATGAAAAAAGCAAAAAGTATTTAGTCAAAAATAAGTATTGTAATATGCAACTGGCCGATGATCAATTAACAACTCAAGAATGTACAGCAAAAACAAAGTCAACATATGCTTATATTCCATCTATCGATGAAATTAACCGTTCCAAAGATACAACTGGTTCGTTTTTACAACCAACTACCTTATCTTGGACTGCTAGCAAGAAAGATGATGACAACGCGTATGCCGTTAGAAATATTCTTCTAGGCGTTCAAGGCAACAGTACTTACCTTGCTGATGGAATCATTAATAACTATGGTGTAAGACCTGTACTAACTGTAAAAGGGGATGCACTTCTAAAAGCCGGTAATGGTACCAAAGATAACCCATATACATTTGGAGAAACTGCTGCCGGGCATGCAGATGATCCGATTAATACTAGATATCCTGGAGAATATATTTCCTATGGCGGATTGCTATGGAGAATTGTTGAAGCAAACTCCGATGGAACAACAAGAATTATCTCTGTTGATAGTATTAAAGAAAATGGACAATTTGTCAAAGTAAAACATGAAACAAGCACAAATAAGAAAACCTACAATCCAAACGAAAAAGGAAATATTGGTTACTACATCAATAATAGGGTAAGTGAGTTTGTAGATACTAGTTACTTTGTTAATAAAGAAATTACAGTACCAATTTACAATAAGGATATTCTTTATGGTAAAGAAACAAGTACTAAAAAATATAAAGTAAAATTATCTGCTCCAAATACATATGAAATGTTTAGTGCTCAAACAAGCAGTAATCAAGATGTCAGATCATATTGGTTAATAAACTCATCCAAAACACAATATTATAAAGGTGTTGTTACAGACCTTGGGGTTGTAATGAGAGGTGAAATAAGTGATTTCCTTACATTTGGAATAAGATTAGTAGGAAATCTAAATAAAAGCACTACGATTACCAAAGGAAAAGGGACACTTGATAGTCCATACAATATTACTAAGTAAGGTGAGTGAAGTATGAAAAAGAAACAAATAGCGAAGAAAAATATGAAAAATAATCAGAGGATCAAATCGCTAGTTTTAGCAGCAGGTCTTCTGATTTGTTGCTGTCTAGTACTAATGCTACTAATAACACTATCTAATAACCAAGTTTATAAAATAGATAGTCGAGTATCAGCCGTCGCAAAAGAAAAGAAAAAAGATAAGCAAGATGCTGGTTATGAAACAATAGCCTGGCTAACTGTTCAGGGGACTAATATTGATGCTCCAATAGTTAATTATCAAAAGCCTACGGGTCTTGATTCTGTTGATAAAAGTAACTATTTATGGAATAACAATCCAAACGAAGAATTCTTTAATCAAGTTTCAATCTCTGGTCATAATCTTTTAAATCTTTCTGCTAATCCAGAAATTGGTTTAGACTACTTTTCAAGATTTGATGACTTAATGAGTTTTGTTTATGAAGAATTCGCACAAGATAATCAATACATTCAATATACGATAGATGGAAAAGACTATATTTATAAAATATTCGGGGTCTTCTTTGAAAAAAGTTACAATCTAGATTTAACTTCTAGTGATAATTATAGTAAAAAGGAGTTAGAGACCTATATTAATAAGGTAAAAGAAGCTTCCTTTTATGACTATGACATCCAAGTGGATGCAAATGATAGTGTAATAACTCTAACGACTTGTACAAGAATGTTCGGTACAGGTGATAGTCGAAATCTTGTTGTAGCCGGGAGATTATTAAGAGACAATGAAAAGACAAACAACTATAGTGTAAAGGCGAATGAAAAATACGAAGAAATAAAAAAAGTTATGAAAGGAGATGAGCAAGATGAAAAAACACAAGAAGTATAGAATATTAGGGGTTGTCTTTCTTCTAACTGTGGCTTTATCAGTTGGTTTACTTATGCCAACCTATGCTGTTGACAACAACGCCTCTGAAGCCGTTGAAACACCCCTAACTTGTCAGGATTTAGTTGAGAAATATGGACTATACATAAAAGAAGGCAGTTCAAATAATCAATATATCCTAATAAGGGATCCACAAGCGTCATGCGAAAAGGGCGACAAAATTCCAACTGATGGTTTGAAATTAACTAAAATTAATGGCGTTGCCCAAGATGGCACAAAACAGATTACTGGAGATAGAGGTGAAATAACATTTTCAGCAGTCTTATTAGGAAGCGGAAAATCAAAATACATAACCGTTGAAGTACAAAGTTTAAAAGATAAAAATATTAATATTCAAGTTAGATATGATGTTAGCGAAGAATCATCAATATCATCAACACTTGGGACAGAAACTAATACCAATTATAATGGAGTTTGTGCTACTTTTAGAAACGAAGTGGCAGGAATGTCAGCAGATGCTCAAAGTTTCTTCCAAGATTCCGTAGCATATTGTTGGAAAGCAAGTGTTTTAATTGGAACAAACTACACACAAGAAGAAACAAGAGACAAAATTAATAGTGCAAAAGCTAGTTGGAATGCCTTTAATGCAGGTGGTACTAATCAATCGCAAACCTTTACTCAAGCGTTTAATAGTATTAAAGCAAACGCTGCAAAAGTTCCAGGACATTCAATTACAATTAGCTCTAACCCAACATTTTCTCTAAAATGTCGTTATGACTATGTAAAAAAATCCGGAGCATCTTACACTAATGCATATGGAGAAACAGTAAGTTCTGATACTGATTACTATCTAAATAAAGATTATTATTTAGGAACACAAACTACTTACTCTGGAAAAGACTGGGAATATACATACAATTATGCTCCAGGTAATACTAAAAAAGTAAAATTAAATAATGGAAACCCAACATGTGAAAGAACATGTGAAGAAGCAGTTAAAGTAGAATATGGACCTCCAGTAGCTTCAAAAGCAGGTCTATGCTTTGAATACAAAGTAAAAGTAACAAGCTATGTTACATGCAAAACAAAATTTACAGCAAATCGCCCAGATTCTAACCCAGGATATTGTAGTCCAGCTCCACGCTGTAGATCAGTATCTGGAGTAGAAAGAGTTTTACCTCAAGCTGGTCCAAGTCAAGAATTTGATTCTTGTATCGAGAAATGTGACGGTGGAAAATATACACAAAGTTGTAGTAAGAAATGTTACAACGAAGTATATGCAGGTAAAAATGGATCAAGCAAATTAGCAATTAGTTATGATACAGCAAAAGTACAAGGTCTAAGTTTCTCATTAAAATCATGCCTAAATGAAGCTAATAAGAACGAATTGAAGAAGAGCGTTTGTTATTGTTTAAATAATACAAATAATGAAAATGGTTGCTACTACTATGATGGCAACACAGTAAAATGGAAATCACGTAATCATAATTGGAATACCACAGCTGGTTTAGGAAGATGGTATATAATAGCTAATCGTCAACAAGGATACAACCTTTCTGGATTAAGTAATGGTACATATGTAGCTGATGAATCAGGATTCTATCGTCACAATATCAATGGTGAACTATGTACAGATATCTGTAATTGGCGTAGCGATTCTTGCGGTAGTAGCCAATATTTAAATCAAGGAACAATTTCTACAGATTTAAAAGCTAACGAAAAAGTTTACGAAGCAGCAAGAACAGAATGCGCTGCTGGAGTAACATGTTCATCTAGAACAGCAGATATTACAATTTCAATTAATTACGATACAAAAGAAGATAGTGGAAATATTAAAAAGACTACAATAAAATTTCCATATACTTCAAATAATAAAGATTCAATAGAGAAAGATTCAATTTCATCAAAAGGTGAAAATAATGAAGGAAAAGACACCTTTACTAATAAATACTCAACTTTACTTGATCGTGATGGCTGCTATACAAGCGCAGATGAAAAGAACTGGTATTTAGCAGAATGGAGTTTCCCAGGAACATATATCCATAACAAGACAGGAGAAATTTCATTTAAAGTTCCAGGCGATACCTCAGGTTGGTATTATGAAGATAAAAAATTCTGTATGCCATTAAATGCTCTAAGTGTTAATTCAAAATGGTGGGAATGGTACAAGATTGCTAATGCAAACTTTGCAGATAGTTGTTATACAAAAGATCAAATAGAAGCTGAATTAGCAACAAATGACAATACATCAAATGGTTATAATATAAAAGCTACAGCTACAAATTTCGGATATTTTGGATGGAATTTCAATATTGGCTGTTTCTATGGATTAAGAAATGAAGTATGTAACATCGACGATGAATCAACCAAGAAGTGTTGTACAACAGATGATCTAACTTGTACAAATCCACCATGCGATAAAACAACCAAAGGGTTAGATAATTATGTTGTCAGAACTGTAGACAGAGCTAATTTATTCCCTAATAGAACAGTATCTAGTGTAGTTTCTGAAAACACAAGACCTATCGGATTTAACTGGACATCAGATGCTAAAATCTTAGAATTAAAGAATCCAAATTATCATGTTGACCCAGTTGCTTTAATTCAAGAAATTGAAGGAACAGCTGATCAACTACATTCAGTTGATTCATACTTAGATTATCAATTCTACTTAACTCCAACCACACTAAGAAAAATTAGACAATACAATAAGAAGTATGCTTATGGTGCATGGAATGGAACAACCAAGACAGTTAACGGTGTTAACGTATACTTAAGTAACTTATGGAATTCTGCAGAGGGTTCAATTGAAAGTAATATTAATTTACACGACATAACAGGAACTGTATTAAAAACAGGAGATCCTGGAGTAAATAATGAATAGGGAGGTCGATGAAGTAAATGAATAAGGGAATGTTAACAGTAGGTATTATCTTACTAAGCTTAATCGCATTATTACTAATCAATGTAATTAGTAACTACTCAACAGGTGGCGAGTTAGACTACTACCTAGTTAAAGAAACAACAGAAGCAGCTATGGAAGATGCTATTGATACAGAATATTATCGACTAAACTCATTAATAAGAATTGACAAAGAGAAGTTCGTTGAGAGCTTCCTTCGTCGATTTGCCGATAGTGTAGACAATACTCGTTCATATTATATAAGTTTTTATGATATTAACGAAGTTCCTCCAAAAGTAAGTGTTAAGGTAGATTCATTAACAGTACTAAGCTTTTCTGGAGAATCAGCAAATATATCAACAAACCTAGATGCAATCATTGAAACTGATTACACAAGGGATGACTTTACAAGAGATGCTTTAGCCGATCCTAACGATGATATGGGTAAAGCAATCGGTTCAAGAAGTAATGATTAAAAGAAAAGGAGAGGAATGAAAAGGTGACAGGATTAAAGAAATTTTTACAAAATAAAAATACGGTAACTGTAATCGGAATAATTGCTGCAATTGTAATACTATATGTTGCTTATAACATGCGTGTTCAATCAGCAATTAACCCAGTTAATGTGCCTTATGCAAAAGTTCAAATTAACCCAGGTACACAAATAACTGCCGATATGGTTGGTACAAGAGCTGTTCCCCCTTCAATGTTAGAAGGAGAAGTATTAACGGCTCAAAACCAAGTAATTGATAAATATTCAAGTGCTGATACAGTTATTCCTGCAGGAAGCTTATTTTATACAAGAACAGTTGTAGAAAAAGAACAACTACCTGCAAATATTATTCTTACTTATCCAAAAGGATATGTATTATACAACATGTCTGTTACTACAGCAACAACCTATGGTAACTCAATTTATCCAGGTAACTATATAGATATTTATTTAAAAGCTGTAAACAGATTAGCAGAAGGTGAAGCAGCAACAGCTGATTCAGACAAAATTATGTTAGGTAAATTATTATCTAACGTTAAGGTTCTAGCTGTAAAAGATTCTAGCGGACAACCAGTATTCTCAAATTTGGATGAACAAAGAACACCAGCAATGATTGTCTTTGCTGTACCAGAAGAGTATTATGTTTTACTAAAGAAAGCTGAATACTTGCGAACCTACGAATCAACCCTAATACCAGTACCAACAAATGAAAGCATGAAAGATGAACCAGGCGATCTTGAAATTAGTAGTGAACAATTAAAAGACTGGATTAATAGAGTTACAGTTTGGACGGAACAATAAAATAAAAGAATAAAAGAATTAAAGAATTAAAGGGATGTGAGTTAGATGAATGAAAATATCTTCGACAAACTAGACTTTGGACCATTTCGTCCATTATTAGACAATGATGATATAACAGATATTTCGTATGATAACGGAGGGCAAATCTGGATACGTTCACTAACTCAAGGGTCCCTACGAGTAGAAATAGAAGGAGCCACTCAAGAGTTTGTTGAAAAACTAGCTTTTCAGTGTTCCAATGTTATGGGTACTACATTTAATAATGCTAAACCCTTTCTAGATGCTGAATCTGCAGAATTACGTCTTAACTTTGTTCATCAATCTATAGCAACCAATGGAATTGCTCTAGTTATACGTAAAACTCCAGCCAAGATTCGACTAGAAAAAGAAAAACTAATTAAAGATGATTATTTCACCCAAGATATTCATGATTTATTAATAAAATGTGTTCAGGGACACTGTAATGTTATGGTTGCTGGAGAAACTGGTTCTGGTAAAACAGAATTTGTTAAGTACCTAGCAAGCCATACTAAAACAAGTGAAAAGATAATTACCATTGAGGATACATTAGAGCTTCACTTGGATAAAATCTTTCCACAAAGAGACATTGTTGCAATGAAGACAAATAATGTAGCCGGCTACTCAGATGTTTTAGTAACCTGTATGCGTCAGAATCCCAAATGGATTCTTTTATCGGAGGTGCGTAGTGCTGAAGCAGTCTCAGCAGTGCGTAACTCAATCTCCTCAGGACACAATATCTTATCAACCATCCACGCTGATAAAGCATCGGCTATACCATACCGTCTTTACAGTTTGATGGAAACTGATTTGGACGTAAATCAGTTCTTAACGACAATTTATCGATACATTCAATTGGGAGTTCATATTAAAGCTTACTATAGTAAAGAACGTGGAAAATTTCATCGTGAGTTAGATGAAGTTTGTGAATTTTATGTTGATGATAATAATGTTCCACAATCTAGAGTAATCTACCAAAAAATTTTTGGTAGAGAGCCCGTCATGCGTAAGCCAAGTGCCCATTTATTACAATATTTGGAGAATCAAAATATTGATGTTCAAGCTATTGTAGAAAAATTACCTGAGGAAATGCCAATAACACAACAAGCAGACTTCAGTAATGGCGATACAACAGAAGAGACAACTCCAGGATTACATGCTCCTGGTACGCCAGCAGCCCCATCTGCTAGTGAAGAAACTCAACCGGTTGCAACGTTAACAGAACAGCAACCAACACCATTATCGGCTGCGCCAACTGAATTAAAAACAGAGAGTGAACCACTTCCAACCGTTCAACAATTAGAGCAAGTACCAACTACTGAGCAAACTCAAATAGCACCACAGACTATAGAAGCACCAGTAACTTCGGTAGCTCCTCCAATAATACCAGCACTGCCAACTCAACCAGAACCAACTCCTGCCTTGGTATTAGATGGACAACCGGCCGCCCCGGTAACAACTGAGCAGACTCCAGTACCACTTGCCCCGGTTATACCTCAGACCATTGAACAACCGCTCCAAGCTTTAGCAGCAGATACACCACAAGTACCAGCAAGCTTGCCAGCGTAGAAAGGAGTATTTATGTATTTTGAAGAATTATTAATAATGATAGTAATTGTCGTTGGTATTTTCTTATATAGAAATTATCAAGGCCAAAACATTGGAAAATTTATAACCAATCAAGTCCAAACCGTATACGATAAATACGCCCCTTTCTCATTTAAAGTCGTAAGAGAAAAAGCAAAGCAATTAGGACAAGAATACACTACCAAGCAATATATCATGCAAATAGTAATTTTTGCAGGATTTGCTGGAGTTGTAACATACTTATACTTTTATAATATTGTTATTAGTATCTTTTATGCCATTGCGGCTGTTTCTTTTGTACCGTACTTAGCATATCTAAGATGTAAAAGGGTTTATTCAGAGTTTATTTTTGAGCAAATACAAGTATATACTTCAAACGTTATAATGGAATTTGCAACTACCCAATCATTCGTAAAATCACTAGAAGGTGTAAGAAATTCTGGAATTTTAGAAGATCCAGTTCTAAGTGATGTAAATAGAATGATTGAAATGTCATATGAAAATGGTACAATTGATGAAGCATTAGAATATATGAGTGGACTTTATCCGTACTATATAGTTAAAAATATGCACCAATTGTTTTTACAAATAACCAAAGAAGGAGCTAGAAACTCAGCCGATTCTCTAGATAACATGCAGCTTGATATTGACATGCTGATTGAAAGCGTTTATCGAGATCGTATTGAAAGAGCATCCTTCCATAAAAATTTCTTATCATTTGGTATTACATTATACCTATTAGTAATGTTAGTTCAATTCCTACTAGGAGACGAAACATATTTAGTTCTATTAGAGAGATGGTATATTCAAGTATTACTTCACTTTGTTTTGATATGTAATACATATTTCCTTTTAAAAGGAGAAAAATATTATAATGAGAATGTAGGTGCTGAATAATGGAAATAGTATTAATAGGAGTAATTTTAATTTTTGTATTCGTCTACAATAATACCATTGATAAGAATAAATTTTTTGCAGATAACGAAAAATATCTAGAAGCTTTAAAAGAGAGTGATTATGAATTTCTAGTTTATGCAAGATATGGAGAGAATGTTGATGTTGACCAACTATATATGAAAAGAGTAACATATGGAATTTTAACTTTCTTCATTGTTTTAGCCTTTGCACTAAGTGGTGGAGATTCACAAGGTATGCTAAACTCAAAACTAATTTTATATTTAGTTTTAGCTGCCTTTGTTGCTTATATAGTATTTAAGTCATCATATACACAGTTAAAAAGTTATTATAAAAAGCATTTACATGAAATAGATGTAATGTTGCCATACTATTTAAAGAGCTTGGAAATCTTAATTCAACACTATACTGTACCAGTTGCCTTAGGTAAGTCAATTGATGATGCTCCAGAAATATTCAAACCAGGCTTAAGAAAATTAATTGACCGTATTAATGCTGGTGATGCAACAATCGATCCATACATGGAATTTGCCAATACCTATCCTGTAAGAGATTCAATGCGTATGATGCGTTTGTTGTATCGTTTAGGACTAGGTTCTCAAGAAAAAAAGCAAGAACGTCTAATGATGTTTTCTAAAACAGTATCTGCTTTACAAAATAAAGCAAGAGAAACGAAGTACAAAGAACGTCTAGGATTCATGGAGTCACAAACAATGGTTATGCTTGTAGTAACCGGAGTTGGCGTCATGTTAGTTATACTAATTTCCATGATGATGATGTTTAGTATGTAAAGTAACATAAAAAAAGTTGTTTAACAAATATAATTTTGTTATAATAAATTTAGAATAATGAAAGGATGTGTATTGTAAATGAAAGATGCGACAGGTGAATTAAACTTAACAGTTATTACATTGATAGCAATTGCTGCTGTAATCGGATTCTTCTGGATTATGTGGCCAAATATTCAAAATTCATTAAATGCTCAATGGGATAATATCAGTGGTGGTACAATCATTGTAGAAAGATAAGAAAAGAAGGTGTGTTTAAATGCGTGATGCTTTTGGTGGGGTAGCCAACTTAGTAATTATTGTTGTCTTCCTAGTTTTAGTTTCTGGATATCTAGCTTTCAATGTAAACTATACGAAAGCATTCAGAGTAAAAAATAAAATTATTTCGACCTTTGAACAATATGAAGGCCAATGTTCAATTGCTGCAAATAATCAATGTCATATCCAAATACTAGAATATATGAAACAGCTTGGCTATGATGCTCCCAATTTTGATTTGACTGGGGACGGATATACATGTGGCAATGGTTATTGCTTTAAAAAAATTGATATTGCTAAGCCTGCAACATCCAGTACAGATGATACTAAAGATAGAGCATATTTTAAGGTAGTTACGCAAATAAACATCGACATACCAATTATCAACAAAATATTACCTGGACTTAAAATATTTCAAGTTTCGGGTGATACTAAGCCGATAGTTGTAGGGTGGTGATAATAAGTGAATGTAATTATCGCGAATGAACAACAAGCACAAATTGCCACTCTTGACATAGATGTAATTAAAAGTATTACAGGAACATATGGAGCCAATGAAATTGTAGAAATGTTCAAGAACTTCTTTTATAGCAAAATGGTTCTTGACGTAACTGCTATAAAAGGATATACAGATGTTAAAATGTTTAAAATTTTAGCTGAGGGATTGGATCCAGATAAAATAGTATTTTTCATTCCTGAAGGTAATAGCATTTGTACACCTAATTTTTTAGCCCAACTAGTTACACTAGGAATTTACAATTTTACAACTAATCTGGAAGGGGTAAAATACTTATTAAAAAAATCCAATACTTATAAAGATGTTGCTCACATTCAACAAATGGGAGGTGGAGGATTACCTCCATCACCAATCCCACAAGATCCCAATGCGCTAAATGAGACTGGAGCAGTCCAAGTGCATGTGCCAAAAAATGACATTCAAACTGTTCAGGCACCACAAGGTATTATGAATAGAACCATAAGATTGGGTGTTAAATCAGTGTCAGAACATGCCGGCGCCTCAAGCCTGATTTATATGATGAAAAAAGAGCTAACATCAGTATTTGGAGAAAATAAAGTAGTTGCAATAGAAGTTAATAAAAATGAATTTCAATTCTTTAACGATCAAGCTATGGTCTCTTCAAATACAAATGATCTAAGAGGTGTTGTCGGACGATATAATGGAATGTCTGTTATATTAATTGATCTAAATGATTATGAAGATAACACAATTTGTGATGATGTTCTATTCTTAATAGAATCAAGCACACTAAAATTAAATAAATTAATAAGAAAAAATAGCAAAATCTTTGCAAATCTAAAAAACCAAAAAGTAATTCTTAATCAATCTCTACTGACTACAAAGGAAGTTAGTGAATTAGAATACGAAGCAGGTATAAAGTTCTTTTATACATTGCCCCCTCTAAATGATCGAAAGAAGAATGAGGCAATAACTGGATTATTATCTAAATTAGGCCTTGTTCAAGTTACTACAAGCAGTAGCAAAATATTTGGTTTGTTTAGACGCTAGATAATTGACAAAAAAAATTAAATAATGTATCATATACATTGAAGGAGAGGTTTGTATGTTAGAATTTTTTCAATTAGCTGATATTGACGCATGTGGTGGTTTATTACCATTAGTAAAAATTATTAGAAATGGTATTTTCCCTATTGTATATGCAATTATTCCAATCGTATTAATCTTATATGCCGTTATTGATTTTGGTAAAGCAGTTATTGCCAGTGACGAAAAAGAGGTTAAAGCAGCACAAAGTAGATTAATTAAACGTTGTATTTATGCAGCATTAATTTTCTTTGTAGTATACCTAGTTCAAGCAATTATGGATATTGTATCTAAAGGTGGAACTGGAAATACAGATGGTTGGAAAGCTTGCTGGGAAGCAGCAAAATAACATAGAATAAAAAATAGTAAATAAATTGCTATTTTTTTTTTATTTTGCTATACTTAATATGTTATAATGTATTTGGAGTGATCTTATGAAATTAAAACAAGTAGTCTGCCTAACAGCATTTTTGCTTTTAGCTCTAACAATACCTAAAAATGTCTCAGCCAGTGAGTTAAGTAATGAAAAAATGATCTGTAATTATCAATATAAAAATGAAACATTAACATATAGAGTTTATAAAGATAAAGTAGTAATTCCATTTGAAGATGGAACTAATAATTGGTATCATGAACAAGACTTTAAAGAGAATTATTTAAAAGTGGCTAAGGAAAATAGTATTAATTATATTTGTCCAACAATAACAGTTGAAGAGTCCAACCTTTTCACAACTATATTTACTAAACCAAAAAACCAAAGAGATTGTAATGGACTTTGTACTACAATAAGTGCTAGTGAAGTTTTAGCAAACAAAAATATTACCGTAAAAAAAGCAGTAGATACTACTGCTATTGGCAGTGTGGGAATTTATCAAGAAGAAAAATATTTTATTCCATACTTTAGATTGTTAAATGATAATACACTAGAATGGTCAATTGATGGTAAGACATACTACAACGTTACAGAAAGTATTACAATCAAACCAACCAAAAAAACTGTTGTAACTATTAAATTAGATAAAATATTAATTGATAAAGTATTTAAAGATAATAAAATAAATTCAAGTATAACAATATATAGAAATGTAAAGGAAATAACTAGTCATCATTATGAATACTTACTTTCCACTAAAAAAGTAAACGGCTATGATTTAACTGATGGAGCAGAAACTAATTCTCTAGCTTATATCGGAACATATGGAGCTAAGGATAGCGTAACTCAAGAAGATATGGATGAGTGGCTAGAAGGTTATGATGAACAACAAGATTGTGGCAGTAATGGATTGCTTGGCAATGTTAATGATGAAGATTCAGTTGCTTGGCTATTACAGAGAATTCTTAATTATATTAAAATAATTGGGCCATTTATTGTTGTTGTAATGAGTGGTATTGATTTTGCTAAAGTAATTGTTACTAGCGATGATGAGTCAATGAAAAAAGCCCAAAAAAAATTAATTACAAGATTATTATTAGCTGGAAGTTTATTCTTCCTACCACAATTAGTTATAGCCTTATTAGATATATTTGGTATAACATCTAATGCAACTTGTGGACTACAATAAATAAACGCAGTAAAAGAGGTGAGATTAAATGACAGATTTCATGAATGCCAACACGATTAATGACCTGATACGTAGCATTTTTGCCTTGCTAGATCGTGTTGCATATGGGGTTCTAGGATTTATGTACGAAATATTGTTCAATGTCGCTAGTGCCGATATTTTTTCCAATGAAACAATAAAAAACTTTTACGGCCGTATTCAATTAATACTAGGTGTATTTATGATATTTAAGCTTGCCGTAACAATTATTCAAGGTATTTTGAATCCAGATACATTTACTGATAAAAAGTCCGGCTTTGGCAACATAATTAGTAGAGTTATTACTGCGATTGTTCTATTAGCTGTATTAACACCAATCAACATTCCCGCAGCTCGCTCTGAATATGAAATTCAACTTAATAATAATGGTTTATTATTTGGTACATTATATTCATTACAAACAAGAATTTTAGAAAATAATACTTTAGGAAGACTCATATTAGGTACAACAGACAACGCCACTGGAGGACCGTCAACAGATGATGATACCTTAACGGGTGCGGATAAACAAGCCGCCAAACTGAAACAGTCCGCCAATATTTTTACATCTACAGTCTTAAAAGGTTTTGTTAGATTAAACGTTAAAGGTAAAGACGAAAATGGCGAAATCCTAGATGATGAAACAAATCCAGATCATCGTGTCTGTGAATATGTAGATCAAGAAACTTTAGATGTCTATACAGCCTATGATGCTAGTCCAAATGAGATACTGGCTTTAATAAACGCGAGTTGTGAAACTCAAGGCGGCTTCTTCAGTGATATTCTTGCCTTATATCCACGATTAACTGGAAAAGATAAATATATCTTCGCTTATATGCCAGTTATTTCTACTGTTGTAGCAGTAATATTTATTTGGATATTACTAGGAGAAATTATTACTATTGCGATACGTTCAATAAAATTAGCTGTCTTACGACTAATTGCGCCAATTCCAATTATCAGTCATATTCAACCAAGTAAAGATGGTGGAGCCTTTGGTGCTTGGACCAAAGCATTAACTTCTACCTACCTAGAGTTGTTCTTACATCTAGCAGTAATATATTTCATTATATTCCTAATTCAAGATATGATTGTAAATGGTATTGTAATTAACACAGGAACAGGCGTAGTTGGAATAATTTCAATGATCTTTATTTGGATCGGAATGTTCTTCTTTATTAAGCAAGCACCTAAATTCATAATGAATGTTCTTGGAATTAAGAGTTCTGGCGGTAATTTAGGTTTGTCAGGTATTTTAGCTGCCACTGGTGCAATAAGACAAGGTGGAACTTTCAGAGAGGCAGGAGAAGCATTTATGGATACAGCTAGAGCTAATACAAATGCATACAATCAAGGAAAGGGTGCACCACCTATCGGATTAGCCTTTGATGCTGGACGAGATCATGTTGCTAAAATACTTACTGGTGATAATAATATGACAGGTAGAATGATGACTAGAGGAACCCGACACTTAAATGCAATGGGAATTGATAGATTTACAGTCGATACAGCTGATAAGGACAAGAAAGCCAAGGCAGAAATTGCCGCAAATTTAAAGGATCAATATACAAGATATACAGACGGGCATATGGGTGCGCATGAAAAAGCACAATTTGAAGCGGCAAATTCAGCTCTAATTGCTCATTATGAAGGAGAAGGATATTCACATGATGATGCAATAGGAAAGGCAATGTATAAAGCAATGAGCGATGCCGAAACAGCATCATTAAAAGCAGCAAAAAAACACGAAAAGATGGAAGGTATGCAGAAAAAATATGGTCAATCAAGATCATATGAAGCTAAGTATAATGATGGAAGAGGAAATCGTGCCGTCATGTCAGGAGGAACAGGTGCAGACCCACATCATTATGGCAGTGTTCAAAAATGGAGAGAACAATACGTTCCAGATGGAAGTAGTGGAGATTCCACAACACCACGTGATTCTGGAGCACCTGATATGACTGGACCAGGTGCAACAACACCAGGAGGAGGATTCCATGGTGGAGGTCCAGGAGGCCCTGGAGGGGGTCATCACTAATAAAAAGGAGTGTGATACATAGTGAATAACTATTTAATTCCCGCAAATACCAAAAAAGGAAAATTAATCATGGGAATGTTCAAACCATTTGATTTAGTGTTATTTGGTACAGGGGTAATGATAACTTTTACATTTTTAGCAATTATGCCACTAAGCTCAACATTTGTAACCATACTTGTGTTGAGCCCAGCGGCTGTAACAGGTTTTCTAGTATTTCCTTTACCTTATTATCATAACGTACTGAACGTTTTAATAGAAATGTATGAGTTTTTAACTAATACACAAACATATATATGGAAAGGTTGGTGTTTTAAAAGTGGCAACAAAAAGAAGTAGTGGATATGGTTCCACTGAAGCTTGGTTACCAGTAAAAGGTATCCAAAATAATATGATTATTACAACGGATAATCATAAAATAACAGGAGTAAAAATAGCTCCGAAAAACATTTTTATTCTTGATCCAATTGCACAAGACAACATGTTAATAAGTCTAAAAAATTTCTACAATACAATTGATTTTGAATTTTGGCTAGTTGTAGCTGATCGACCTGTTGATATATCTGTTTATATGTCACAATTACAATTGCTATATAATGATGCTCATTCCCCAGCAATTAGAAAATTAATTGCCCAAGATATTGCTAAAGGACAAACCTTTATTAATAATAATGTTGTTGACACAGAATACTATTTCTTGTTTAAATCTAAAGATCCAGATATTCTTGCAAAAAGAGTAAGAATGATGATTAACGGCTTAGCAACATGCGGTCTAGCAGCTGCTCAAGCAAGTAATTCTGATTTACGAATAGTACTAGATAACTTCCTAAATGGTGGAAGTACAACTGAGTTTGGAGTAGTGATGCCAGTATGAGTACAGGAATAAGAAGCCAATTAGCTCCAAAAGGGCTACATTTTTCACCAAGTGATTTTTTTATAAGTGACAAATATGCAACAATTTTAACTGTTGTTTCATTTCCTAAATATATAACGCCAGGTTATTTAGCATCCCTAACTAATATGGCTGGAATTAAGATTGTTATTAAGCATATTCCCGTTCCATATCAGGATATGGTTAAAATGTTAAACAAAGAAATAGCTGACTTAAAAGAAAAATACCAAAACGAACGTGATCAAACGCTTCGTGAAAGATATCGTCAAGATGCTGAAAGCTTGGAATATTTTACATCAATGATCGCAGGAAGCCAAGCTAGAAACTTTGATTTTCAAATGCATATTATGGTTTCTGCTGATACTAAAGAAACCTTAGAATTAAAGAAAATGAATGTAAAAAACTATCTTGATGCAATGGAGTTAAAGGCAATTTCTTTACGTTTTGAACAAGAAAAAGTTTTAAAATCAATGTTGCCAATTTTTCCACCTCAAGATATTGAACAACGAATTGGTACCCCGATACCATCAGTTACAGTAGCAGCCATGTATCCATTTATTTTTGATAGCATTAAAGACCCAGGGCTATCAACATTATTGGGTGTTGATTTTTCCGGTGGAGTAATTTTGTTTAACCAATTCTTATATAAAATTAGAAAAGAACATAATAGAAACAATGCTAATATGATTATCCTTGGTACTTCTGGTTCCGGAAAATCAACAGCAGCCAAACTATTATTAAGGACGCATATTAGAAATGGTTGTCAAATAGTTATTATTGACCCAGAAGATGAATTTAGAGATATTACTAAATCTTTTGGAGGCGATACCATCGATATTGGTAAAGGTGGAGATTTTGGTTTAATTAATCCCCTTGAAGTAGTCTTTGATGCTGATGAGGAAGAAATAAAAAATGGAATGGGGTATACTGTGTTAAATAGAACCTTACAATTCTTAAAAGGCTTTATGAAGTATTATAACCCAACCATTGCTAATGATGTTTTAGCTATGTTTAGCGATGTTGTTCAAGATACATATAAACGTTTTGGAATAGACTTTGATACTGACTTTTCGCATTTTACATCCGCTGACTTTCCAGTTTTTTCTGATGTTTATGCCACAATAAAAGGACGTCTTTTATCAATGACAGATCAAACAAAAGAACGTGATATTATGGAAAGACTAGAATTAGAAGTTCGACCAATCGTTAAGGAATTAAGATTTTATTTTGATGGACATACAACTCTAAGAAAAAATAGTGACTTTATGGTATTTAATATAAAAGAACTAATGAATAGTGATAGCAATATTAGAAATGCTTTACTATTTAACGTCTTAAAATATGCCTGGGGATTATGTCTTGATGCAAGCGTTGATACAGTCATGCTAGTCGATGAAGCTCATGTTTTACTAGGCGATCGTAACCAGCAGGGAGCTGAATTTTTAGCCCAAGTTCAAAGACGTGCGCGTAAATATAATACCGGAACAATTATTATTACACAACAGCCTAGTGATTTCGCTGCTCCAGCAGTAATTACAGAAGGAAAAGCAATTTTTGATAATGCATCTTATTACTTAGTAATGGGCTTAAAGAAACAAGCTGTAGAAGATTTAGCATTATTAATAGATTTAAATGAAAATGAAAAAGAAAGTATAAAACGTTATTCTCAAGGAGAAGCTCTATTTGTTTGTGGTAGTAGACGTATGAGAATAAATGTTGCTGTAACAAAAGAAGAGTTAGAGTCTTTTGGAACAGGTGGAGGATTCTAATCTAATCAAGAAGTAAGGTGGTGGTAGCAATGGCGTATGAAGCAAATCGTGGCGATAATCAAATGTCCCAAAAAGAACGAAATGAACGCAATAATACAAATACTGTCAAAAAAGTCGCTGACGTAGCCATTGCTACTAAAAATCCTTATGCAATGGCCGCAGGGGCCGCTGTTAAAGTAGCAGATAAAGCAACAAAAGGTAAGAGTTCAGAAGCTTTAGGAAAAGCCTTAAATAGAACTAATCAAACAATGCCTGGTGGCAGTCAGTTACAAAATGGCATTAATAAAATGAATGAAAGTGGTATGACCGATAAAGTTGGTCAAGCAGCCTCTATGTACAACGGTGCTACTGGAGCAACTCCAACTACACCGACTAACCAAAATACAAATGGTACCGATGGTTCAAGCGATTCATCAGAAAGTTCATTTGGTGGACTAGGGGGACTCGGCAAACTAGGTGGATTTGGAGGTAAAAAACAGCCTTCAAGTTTTTTTGATGACCCAAATGAGTCAGAAAATCCCGAAGAAGATGTTAATAACAAAGATACGGACTTTTTAGCCTTTCTTAAAGGAACCATTGACATTAAAAAAGTTTTACTACCTGTTTTGCCTGCATTTGGTTTATTAATGCTATTTTTAATGGTAATTTCTATTATTGGTGGAGGTGTTAACGATTTTGATGATGCCTTAGGTATTAGTGCTCTTACTGGTGAAGATACTGGTGAAATAGTCTTTAGTGCCACTAGTGAAGACGCTCAGGCTTTTTATGAAAGAGTTAACGATGTAAAACTATCATTTCAAGCTAATGGAAAAACAGTAGATTCGCTCAAGGTAGTAGCCGTTTATCATGTATTGAATGTTAATAATAGTGATTATGACTATGATTATATGACAACCGCTAGAATTGAAGAAATTGCCAATGCCATGTTTAGTGGAAATATGTACAGTGAAACAACTTTTAAAGATAATTTAATTAATGATATTTTTGCCAGTTACTTTCCAAGATATTCACAATCAGCCCGAGAACAGTTAGCTGAGGATGTCTTTGACTATATAGAAAGATACTATAGCTTCATTGGCAAGGATTCCACTCTTAGTTGTGCTGCCTCTGGTTCCTGTACTTATGATATAAAAGGTTTCTACATTCCAGGTGGTGGTAATGTCTCTAAGCCAATGCAAATTTCCAATCTAATGGTACGGTTAATGGAATGTGGTTCACCTTATGGAAATGGAAGTTACACAACCCCAATTGATCAAGATATGGTACCATTCGAAGAGTACGTTGCAGGTGTGGCCAACGCTGAAATAGGATCATATGCCCCAATGGAGGCTTTAAAGGCACAAATGGTAGCCGCTAGAAGCTTCGCTTTAGCTAGACCGACAGCTATGGGTAATGCTGCTGGAAAAAAGTTGGAGCAAGAGGGTAACCAATGGGTGTTACAAATATCTTCCTGCGTAGCTGATCAAGTTTTCTGTAATATCAATGAAGGCTGTTCTTATATGGGCGGTGGTGATGGACAAGGCGGAATAGTTCGAAGTGGTACTAATCACAGCGGTGCTATTAGAACAAGGGATGCTTTAGCCGCTGATCACCAATTACGTACTGCAGCTGCTGCCACCGAAGGAGAAGTTTTAGTTAATGCTGAAGGATATATAATTTCAGCGGGATATTTATCTACAGAGTCCAACAAATTCACAAACTATGCTAATTCAGGGATGAATTATAAGCAAATTCTCCTAGAGGTTTATAACTCTTCAGCTAGACCATATGGAGCTGCTGATGTTCAAAAAATGTCATGTAATACTTCCGGATCCTCATCATGTGGTAATGCTTCAACAGGACCATTTGCCAGTTGGAAACAATATGAAGGACCATGGGCTGGTGTCTATCTTGGCAATAGTGGTAAAACAATAAAACAGATTGGTTGTTTAGCAACTTCTGTAGCAATTCTAATCGCTAAAAGTGGCGTTCCTACAACGATTACTGATTTTAATCCTGGAACATTCGTTGAATATCTTAGTAAAAATGGTGGCTTTGTTAGTGGTGGAAACTTTGTTTGGTCTGCTGCCTCACTTGCCGCTCCAACCTTTAAATATCAAGGCTCATACGCTGTATCTGGTTACTCAAAACAACAAAAACTTAATGCGATTACAGAACTACTAAATAATGGTTGCTACGTAACTGCCGAAGTAAAAGGCAATACTGGACAACACTGGGTAGCAATTGATACTGTTTCTGGTTCGCAAGTTCTAATGATGGATCCCGGTAGTACCTCAACCGACTTATGGGGACAATACAATTGGCAAAATACAAGTAGATTAGCTTGCTTTAAAGTGGAGGGGTAACATATGAAAAAGAAAAAAAGATATGTTGTGATACTATTAATATTAATTGCTTTTACAATAGGTATGTACTTTGCTTTTGGAAGAGAAAATATAGCTAAAAGTAAAGACGCAACTACTATTATTGTTGGGGATAGTACCATATGGAATTATTCTGATAATAAATGGCTTAATGTTACTAATTCTAAAACCATTGAAAGTCTTAACTGGCTAGACTATAATGTCTACTTAGATAATAAGAAGTTAGGCAAATATTATCTTTGGAACGATGGAAACAAATGGTTTATTTTCGACGCAAGTAAAAAAGCTATTAATAAAGAAGGAGCTATTCTTGCTTTTCGCTCAAACTATGACATAAAAGTAAAAAGTTTTGATTTAAATCCAATTAGAAATTATTATCATGTTAATAAAGTATTAAAAGAAAATAAATTAAGTACATCATCATTGTATACTGTTTCTGAAGAAATAACTATCGATCTTGATAGCGATGGACAAAACGAGACACTATATTTTGCTAGCAATGCTTTTGCCCTAGACTTTAATCCTGAAAAAGTATTTTCTTTTGTCTTTATGGTCAAAAATAGTCAAATTTATCCAATTTATACTGATGTTGATAAAAATACTGGAACAAATGGTTGTAAACCGTATTTGAGTGCTATTATGGACATTGATAATGACAATATTTATGAATTAGTTGTGAGTTGTGGAAGATATAGTGTTAATAAACCAGTTGATATGCTATATAAGTTTACTGGTAATGAATTTAAAATATTGATTACAAATCAATAATGACATTTCTTTAAAGTTAGGTTATAATAAGAGAGAAAGGAAGTAGTAATATGAAACTTAAATTACGTGCAGATTTAGAAGATTGGCTTATATTTGGTGGCTTTGCCTTAGTCCTTTTATATATAATTGCCATTGCTGTTGTCAATTTGTCAACCTTTGCTGCCGAAGGAACTTTTGCTGGGTTTAATCCATTTCCTGCCTTTGGACCTGATTATATATTTCCAACTATTGTATTTTATTTATTAACACTAGGAGGATTATTTGTTAGTGTCAGCTCATACTTCTTTGAAAGAGAAAAAGGTTTTGGAATTACAACCGACAAAAAAGATAAAGGTTATTCAAGATGGGCTAAAGATAAAGAAATAAAAGAAGAACTTGAGAGAGTAGAAATTCAGCAACGTAATGCTAAGGCAGCTGGAGTTCCTATCATTTTAAATGAAAAGGAAATGTGGGTTGATAATAGTGAATATCACTCTTTAGTTATCGGAGCAACTGGTTCCGGTAAAACTCAAACTGTAATATTACCACAAGTACACAGTTTAGCCAAAGCCAGAGAATCAATGATTATTACTGACCCTAAAGGTGAGATTTATGAGAAAACAAGCAACATGTTACGAGCTCGTGGTTATCAAATATTACTATTAAATTTTCGTGATCCGCAAAATGGTAATGCATGGAACCCAATGTCTTTACCATATAAGATGTATAAAACCGGTAAACAGGATAAAGCAATTGAGTTGCTAGACGACCTAGCTTTAAATATTCTTTACGATGATTCAAATAAAAATGCAGATCCTTTTTGGGAAAAAACCTCTGCTGATTATTTTTCAGGAGTAGCGCTAGGCTTATTTGAAGATGCTAAACCTGAGGAAATAAATATCAATAGTATTTCTCTAGCGACAACAGTAGGAGAAGAAAAATTTGGTGGCTCAACTTATATTAAAGAATACTTTGCGGGAAAAGATCCTGCTAGCGCAGCTGCCATCAATGCTTCCTCTACCATTATGGCACCAACTGAGACAAAAGGAAGTATCCTATCGGTATTTAAACAAAAAGTTAAATTATTTGCTTCACGTGATAATCTTAGTGAAATGCTATCGTATAGTGATGTTGATTTAGAAAGTATAGGTGAAAGGCCAACCGCTGTTTTCATTGTAATTCAAGATGAAAAGAAAACCTATCATTCCTTGGTCACTATTCTTTTAAAACAAATTTATGAAACCCTAATTTCCGTTGCACAAAGACATGGTGGAAAACTTCCTGTAAGAACAAATTTCTTATTGGATGAATTTGCCAATATGCCACCTCTAAAAGATGTAACAACGATGATTACAGCCGCTCGTTCACGTGGCATAAGATTTACAATGATTATTCAAAACTTTGCTCAATTAGATTCTGTATATGGAAAAGAAGATGCTGAGACAATTAGAGGTAACTGTGGTAACACTATTTATTTAATTACAACAGAATTAAAAGCCTTAGAAGAAATATCAAAAATGTGTGGAGAAGTTAAATCCAAAAAGGACGATAAAACCGCTTCCACACCACTAGTAACAGTTTCAGACTTACAACGTATGAAACAGTTTGAAGTGATAATCCTTCGTATGCGTAAACAACCATTCAAAACAAAGTTTACTCCATACTTCAAATTAGACTGGGGTAAAAAATATCCAACAGCCAAGTACCCAGTTCGAAAAAAACGCCAAGTTTCAACCTTTGATATTAAAGAGTTTGTTAAGGAACAAAAAAAGAAAAAACTGCTTGAAATGATGAATAGTACAAATCAAACTACACCTCAAAAGCAGCCAATGCCAAGAATGAATCCTACAGATTTTATGCACAAAGAACCAGAACCTTTTGATAAACCAGTTCAAAATCAAAATCAGTATCCAGACTTCTTAACTCGTAGTCCTTATGAGCAGGAAGAAAAAAGGGTAATGGGTAACGCACCAAGAATGGGTGGTATGGTTCGTGGCAGAAGTGTTTCTAACGAAGCATCATCAGAGGCAATTAAAGATTTCTCAAATATGCCAATTTTTCCATCACGACCAACTATGCAACAAATAAAACCACAAACAAAATCAACTTCGAAGCCAATAGAGGATGATGACTTAGGTTTTGATGTTGATGAATTGGTAAAAAAGATTGACGCTAAAATTGCTGAATTAGAAGCCGAAGAGAAAAGAGCTAAAGAAGAAAATAAAGTTAGTCCACTTTCATCTAAAGAAGTGGTTAATAAACCTGTTGCCACACCTCAAACTAGACCAGTAGCAGTGCCAAAGGCATCTACTAGCGCCTCACCAATCGCTAGTTTAGACGATTTTATAAATGCAACAGATCCTAAAGAAAATAAACCACTTAAACCTTTAGAAGAAAAAGTGGTAGAACCGATAAAAGAAGTACCACAACCAACTGCTGACTTAACACTTACTGATGATGACAATGATGATGACTTCTTCGATGACTTTTTTGATAATTAATAAAAGGAGATATACATATGGATAAGATGAATTTTAACGTAGATAAAAATACCGGAAAAGAAATCATTGCTGAAGAGTTAGAAGAAAACGAGGAAGAGGATTTCGACTTAGAAGATACAACATCAAATGGTAATAAAAGTAACACACCAAGTAATGAAGAGGGGAAAGCTAAGTTAATTAAAATGATGCTTTTGGCTATTGTCGTTATTGTGATTGGCGTTTTACTAATAATTTTTGTAACATCGCTAACTGGTGGAAAAAAGTCATATGAAGATATTGAACAAATTATGAGCAACGCTGCCGAGTCATATTTTAAAGATCACCCAGAAAGTCTACCTAAAAAAGATGGTGGGACTCAAACTGTTGATATATCAGTATTAATAGCTGAAGGAAAAATGAAAGAGATGACAAAATATACAGACACAGCTTGTACTGGTTCAGTAAAAGTTCAAAAGACAGGAACAACATATAGTTATATTCCCAAATTGGATTGTGGTGAAGCGTATACCACAACCGCATTATATCGTGTTATAAGAGACGACAACAAAATAGTAACTTCGGGATATGGTCTTTATAATAAGGATGGTAATTACGTTTTCCGTGGTGAACAAGTAAATAACTATGTTCAATTAGATAGCGCTCTATGGAGAATTGTAAAAATTAACTCCGCTAATAATGTTGTATTAGTTAGAGCAGAGCCGTTAACAACATTGTCTTCTTGGGATGATAGATATAGTGAGGAAGCAAGTTATGATGCTGGAATAAATAATTATTCCTCTAGTAGAATAAAAGAGAAATTAGATGAATTATATAATTCTACTGATGAATCAATTACTGAAGTTCTATTAAGTGATAAAGATAAATCAAGAATCGTAGTACATAATGTATGCAAAGGCAAAAGGGCTACTAATCAAGCCGGGGCCGAGCAAGCAGTAGAGTGTAAGGAAGTAGAAAGAGACCAAAAAATAAGTTTACTTACAGCTGCTGACTTTATGAATGCCAGTGTTGATACTAGTTGTAAAGCACCTATGAATTTAACTTGTAAAAATTATAATTACTTAGTAGACAGTAATGATTGGTGGTTAGCAACAGCCGTAGCTGGATCTACAACAGATGCTTATCAAGTAACCCCAGGTAATGGTATAACTGCTAAGAAAGCATTGAATTGGGCTCGAATTAGACCAGTAGTATATTTGAGTGATGAAGTGATGTATAAAAGTGGTAGTGGTACCTCAGAAGACCCTTATATAGTTAAGTAAGAATCTATAACCTAGATTCTTTTTTTTCATCTAATATAATGGAGGTGAATAATATGAATAGTATAGAAATTACAGAACTACTAAATCTACTATATTCAAATAAACCTGTGAATATAGTAGATATTAGAACAAATTATGAATATCAATTAAACAGAATTCCTACTGCTAAAAATATATCAAGAGATTTACTCGAATTGGTACCAGAAAAATATTTAAATAAGAATTCAACATATTATATATATTGTCAATCTGGCTCCAGTAGTCAAAAACTAGTTCAAAAATTAAATTCAAAAGGCTATCATACTGTCAACATAACGGGTGGATTCAATAATTACTTGTTAAGGAAATAGAATTATACTATAATAAAACAAGAAGGTGATTATATGGCAACATTAAGTGAATTAATAGAAATGGCAACTTCTTTAATAGAGGATGGAGGAATTTTAATAGGTTTCCTTCTAGTTTTAGTTGAATCATTTTTCCCTATTTTACCTCTAGGAGCTTTTGTAACACTTAATGTTAATGCCTTTGGCTTTTTTCCCGGAATTATTCTATCTTGGATAGCCACAACTCTTGGTAGTACCTTAACATATCTATTTTTTTATTATCTATCTAATAATATAGTTTTTAAGTTAGTAAAAGAAAGTACTAAAAATAAAATTCTAGAAAAAACAGCCGGTTTCAAGAAAATAAGAATAACACATTTAGTCTTATTAATAACCTTACCATTTGCTCCATCTTGTTTTATTAATCTTTTAGCTGGCGTTACTGGTGTATCAAAGAAAAAATATCTAACGGCCTTACCTGTTGGCAAAATATTTATGATAACATTTTGGGCCTATATTGGTAAAAGTCTTATTGAGAGTTTAACCAATATAAAGGCAATCCTATTTATAGTTTTCATATTACTAGCAGCATACTTTATTACAAAATATATTTCCAAAAAATTTAAAATAGAATAGAAAGAGTAGGTAGATACTATGGATTATATAATTATAATTTTATTAATAATAATATTAATTATAGGAGTTATTTCCTTATTTAAAAATATTAATGAAAGTAACATAACAGAACGTCTTGGCAAATTAGAAGTAAGCATGATGAAAGAAATGGGTGACTTTAAATCTGAGTTGAGTCGTAATATGAATAAAGATTTTCAAGATTTAAATGAGCAATTAGAAAGACGACTTTTAGCCATTAATGAAAAGGTCAATACTCGTCTTGATGAAAATTTCGAAAAAACTAATAAAACTTTTATGAATGTTATTGAACGCTTATCAAAAATTGACGAAGCACAAAAGAAAATTGAAACACTTTCTACGGATATTGTTAGCCTCCAAAGTATTTTAACAGACAAAAAGACCAGGGGAATTTTTGGGGAAGTAAATTTGAAGCATATTTTAACAAGCGTCTTTGGTGAGAAAAATGATAATATCTTTAAATTACAATACACTTTATCAACTGGAGTTATAGCTGATTCTGTTGTTTTCGCACCAGAACCCTTAGGAACTATCGCAATCGATTCTAAGTTTCCACTAGAGCACTATCAATTAATGGTTGATAAGAAATTATCTCAAGATATGCGAGATAACTATGAAAAGATGTTTAAACAAGATATGAAAAAACATATAGATGCGATTAGTAGTAAATATATAATTCCCGGGGAAACTGCCGAACAAGCTATTCTTTTTCTCCCAGCTGAAGCAATTTTTGCCGAGGTAAATGCCTATCACCAAGATATTATTAATTATGCCTACAAAAAACGAGTTTGGATTACTTCACCAACAACTTTGATCTCAACGCTTACCGTTGTAGAAATGATTATCAAAAATATGGAACGTGATAAATATACATCCATTATTCATGAAGAACTAAATAAACTAGGATTGGAGTTCTCTCGTTATAAGGAACGTTGGGATAAACTAGCCAAGAGTATTCAAACTGTTAATAAAGATGTTGAAAATGTCACAATAACTACAGATAAAATTACTAAAAAATTTGAGGCAATAAATAAAGTTGAAGTAGAAGTAGTAAAACAAATAGATCATAAAGAATAGAAAGTCTAAATTTGACTTTCTTTTCTTGTATATATAAATAATTAAGTACATAAAGTAAATTATGATACTAAAGCTACTATTTTTAATTCTCGGTTTTATTTTAATGATATATGGATTAATTTATACAATAATATACATTAATTTATTTTCTTTTGGTTATACTATTAAAGAATATTTAATATTTTTATTTACTGCTGGTGAAGGCTATCTTTTACCACTTGGAATATTACTAGTAATAATAGGATTAAACATTAGAAAGGAAAGAATAAAATGACATATATTTATGATGTATTATTAAACTTTACTGATGATGAAAGAATTATTGAATTCTTTGAATGGGATGATAAAGATTATCCTGAACATATAAAAAGAATTCCTTTATTAAGGGTATCAACTAAAACTTTGGATGATCTCCTAAATAAAAAAGTAAAAGTCAATAACGATTTACTAGACAAAATAAAAGGAGAGACATCTCTTTATAAAAAATCAACCAACTTAGATTACGCCACCTTGTTCTCTGATTTAAATAAAGTCATAGCACTAGAATTTAATGAATCGGGAGAAGTGATAAGTAAAAGTTCTCTTCTACTAGATGAAGAAGAGGACTTAATAGAGGAAGCAGTCGATTTAAGAGAAGAACCAATTACTTATAAAATATTAAGTAAGAATTCAAAAGATTATTTTTTAACACGTCAAGAAGTAAAAAAGAAACGTTATCTCTTAAAAGAAATGGATAATCTCTATGAAGAAAATAATATTGAAAAGTTAAACTTTCTTTATGAAGAATTATTTAAAAAAGATGATTTATCATTTTATGATAAATATATGCGCATAAAAAAAGATTTAACAGAGAATTATTCTAAAAAACATAATAAATTGTATGATATTGTTAGATTAACATATATAAAAAAGTAGACAATTTTTGAAGCAACCACCAAACGATTCACAATCGGGTTCACTTCATTTTCTGTCTACTTTTTTTGCTATAAGAAAACACTAATAATCGATTTTCATTGCTCTTTTGACTTCTGCCATTTTCTTTATTGCCTTATTTCGTGCTTGTTCAGTTCCTACTTCAAGAATCTTTCTTACTTCATCCGGATTATCCTCATAGAATTTTCTCTTTTCCTGGATAGGCGTCAAAAATTCGTGCATTGCTTCAATAAGTTCTTTTTTACATTGTACACAGCCACGATTTCCTTTTTTACATTCACTACACACTGTTTCTAATTTTGTCTTATTAACTAATTTATGATAATAATATACCATACATACATCAGGATTTGCAGGATCATCTTTTTTTATTTTATTAGGATCAGTAACAGCACCCATAATCTTCTTTTTTATGGTTTCATAGTCATCTACTAAATAAATAGCATTACCTAAACTTTTTCCCATCTTATCATTTCCATCTAATCCTTTAACTCTAGTGACTTCACTCAAAACTTGTTGAGGTTCTTTTAATATTTCTCCATAGATAGAATTAAATTTACGAACTATTTCTCGGCACTGTTCAAGTAATGGCAACTGATCATCACCAACAGGAACAACCTCCCCATCAAAAGCTGTTATATCGGCTGCTTGGCTAACTGGATACCCTAAAAAACCATAAGTAATACTTTCACCATTATTTCCAAACAAATCTTTCTTTTGTGCAATTTCATTTTTTACAGTTGGATTTCTCTCTAATCTTGAAACCGTTACTAGATTAGAATAAAAAATTGTTAATTCTGCAATTTCTGGTATCTTTGATTGAATAAAAAAATGTACTTTTTTAGGATCCATGCCAATCGCCAATAAATCTTTTGTAATTTCATAAACATTAGTTCTTACTTTTTCAGGATTATCAAAATTATCAGTTAAAGCTTGAACGTCAGCAATTTCTAAATAAAAATCATAATCATCTTGTAATTTCAAATAATTACTACAAGCCCCAAAATAGTGACCCAAGTGTAAATTACCAGTTGGTCTTAATCCTGTTAATATAGTTTTTTGCATCTTCATCACTTCCTATCAATATTCTATCATGAAACTCCTAAAATATCTTTAAAAAATTATATTTTTCTAACTAGTCATCTTGAAAAAAGCTAATCTAAATGACTAAAAATATGCTATAATTAGCTATAATTGATTGAAATAGGGAGGTAATAATTTATGAAAAATAAAAATAATAAAATTTTAAGTTGGGATGAGTATTTTATGGCCGTTGCTAAGTTAACTGCTAAAAGGAGTAAAGACCCTAATACTCAAGTAGGTGCTTGTGTAGTTAGCAATGATAACCGCATTTTATCAATAGGATACAATGGTGCTCCTAATGGTTTTGATGATGCTAATTTTCCATGGGAAAGGGAAGGGAGCCCCCTTGAAACAAAATATTTGTATGTTGTTCATGCTGAAAGAAATGCAATTTTAAATTATCGAGGAAGTAAAAAAGATCTTGAGGGTGCGAAAATCTATGTTGATTTATTTCCTTGTAATGAATGTGCCAAAGAAATTATTCAATCTGGAATAAAGGAAGTAATATATTTATCGGATAAATATGCTACAACAGAATCAATAATTGCTTCCAAAAGATTATTTGATGTGTGCGGTGTCAAGTATCGCCAACTTGAACCAAAAAATCAAATTGAATTTAATCTAAGTTTGGAATTGAATTAACAATCATAAGTCCCTAAAAAGCCTTAATTATAAAAGTTATTTACAATTAAAAAGTGTAAAGAAAGTGTCAAACATTACAAATTATTTATGAAATTTCTTGTCATCGTAGATAAACGTTAGAAAAAAAATATATTTTTTGATATAATAAGCAAGAATTAAATTCAAACACAATTATAAAAGAGGAGGGAAAAAATGCATAAATATTACAAAATACCATTAACAGAAAGGTTAGTGACTGTTAATAACAGGTCATTATTTCAAATACTACAGGAGCACTATCCAGACTTATATGAAAGAGAGCGCGGAAGAGTAGAATTAACATATGGTGGTGATAATCCTGGTGCGATAACACCTCAATTAGAATGTGAAATTGAAAAATATAATAAGGAGACAGCTAATTTATATAAAGCTATGGGCGTACCTAGTCATATAATTGCTTATCAAGTTGATGATGGTAGCGTTTCAGAATATTGCACCGGTGCATCACTTGAAAGTCATGGCTATTACACTTTTTTCAAAAATCGTGAAGTTTCTCAAGCGGAAGCCTATCAACTTTTAGATGAGGAAAATAATTACTCTGCTGTAGTGAGTAAAATGTTTGCTCAAAAAGAAAAACCTAAATCATTAGGAAAAAGAATTTGTGAAAGATTTTTAGGGAGGAAAGATAATTAATAAAAGTTGTTGTTTTGAAGTAAATTATACTGTATAATATAGACGTTGGAGGGATACAAATGGCAAAAACAAAAGAAGTCAAAGAAGAAACAAAAGAAACAAAAACTAAAAACGTTCATGACGTAGTTATTAAAATAGAAGGAGAAGACTGGACGAAAGCTTTAGATAAAGCCTTTGCTAAAAAGCAAAAAACGGCCAAAGTAGATGGTTTCCGTACAGGAAAAGTACCAAGAGATATTTACGAAAAGCATTATGGCAAAGAGTCATTATTTTTAGATGCCGCTGATGTTGTATTACAAGATGCTTATGTTAAGGCAATGGAAGAATCAAAATTAATTCCAGTAGTTCAACCAGCTGTTGATTTAAAAAGCATTGATGAAAATGCTGTTGAATTCTCATTCAAAATAATAACTAAGCCTGAAGTTAAAGTTAACAAATATAAAGGTTTAAATATTAAGCCCGAAGAAGTTGAAGTAAATGATGAAGAAGTTAATCATGAACTAGGGCACTTATTAGAAAGATATACCGAATTAACTACAAAAGATGAAGGTAGTGTTGAAGAGGGTGACGTTGCTGTCATCGACTTTGAAGGTTTCAAAGATGGTGTAGCATTCGAAGGTGGAAAAGGAGAAAACTATTCTCTAGAGATTGGTTCAAATACATTCATTCCTGGCTTTGAAGAACAAGTAAAAGGAATGAAAACTGGAGAAGAAAAGGAACTTAATTTAACATTCCCAGAAGATTATGGAGCAGCTGATTTAGCCGGCGCCAAAGTAGTATTTAAAGTTAAAGTTAACGAAATTAAACAAAAAATTGCAAGAGACTTAGATGAGGATTTCTTCGAGGATTTAGGTATGGAAGGTGTAAATTCAGAAGAGACATTACGCACAGCACTTAAAGATTCAATTAAGGCTCAAAAGGAAGTTGATGCTGAAAATAAACATGTAGATAAAATCTTAGAAGAAGTAGCAAAAAATGTGGAAGTTGATATTCCAGAAGAAATGGTAGAAGAAGAAGTTGAAAGATTACTTGGTAGATTCACAGAGCAAATGAAAATGCAAGGTATTTCTTTAGACTTATACTATCAATTCACAGGCACAACAGAAAAAGAATTAAAAGCTCAACTAGAAAAAGAAGCATATCAAAACGTATTATATCGTTTAATGCTTGAAGAAATTATGACAATCGAAAAGATTGAAGTAACAACAGAAGAAGCCGAAAAAGAAGCTACAGATTTAGCTGAAAAATATCAAATGGAAAAAGAAGAGTTCCTAAAACAATTTGGCGGTTTGGAAATGATTCAATACGATTTAGAGATGCGTAAAGTAATGGAATTATTAAAAGAACTAAATAAGTAATTAAACAAAAGACAACAAAAATAGTTGTCTTTTTTCTGGCAATAATTACCATTCTAAAAAGTCCCTTGATAATAAAAGAAATATACTTATTAGTAAAACAAAAAACGTAAAAAATAGTCAAAAATATTGAAAAAAAAATAATTTATTATATAATAGTAAGCAGTACTAAAATTTGGAGGTGGGTAATCGATGACAGGAGAAAAACTTCTTGTTCTAATAATTAATGATATGGTTATCTTCCCAAACAACGAAGTAAGAATAGAATATGATAATACATTTGATAAACAAATGATTAATATAATAGATAAACTTGAAAGTGACTTAATGTTAATAGTAAATCCAATTGAGGAAAACTTAGATATTGATGTTACCAATTTACCAAGTTATGGAACGTTAGGCAAACTAAAATTTAAAATGGCTGTTCCCAATGGCAAAACTAGAGTTGTAATAGAGGGATTAAAAAGAGTAGAAATTTCTAATTATCAAAAAGAAGAAAAATTTTATTATGCTAATTATAAAGAAATTATAGAGACTAGCAAAGATAGTGAGAAAGACTATTTCAATATTTTATTAAAATCATTAGAACAGTATATTGAAAAAGTTCCTTATATGAGTAATGCTGTAATTACACAATTAAACAAAGTAACTAATTTAAATGAACTTTGTGATTTAGCAGGAGCTTTTTTAACATTGGATTATAAAAAGAAAAAAAAATATATTACTATAGTTGATCCAATTGAACGTTGTAAACAACTTATTGAAGATATGAATGAAGATATTAAGTTTATCGAACTTGAACAACAAATAGAAGAACAAGTTGAACGTGAATTAACTGAGTCGCAAAAAGAGTATTTCTTACGTGAAAAAATAAAATTGATGCAACAAGAATTAGGTGAAGTAAATAGTAAAGACGATGAGGTTGTCAAATTAAAAAATCGCATGAATAAATTAAAATGTTCCCCTAAAATTAAGGAGAGAATAAAAAGAGAAATCGCTCGCTATGAATCAATAAATAGTAACTCTCCAGAACTAGGAATTGTTAGAGAATATCTAGATTGGATGTTAAATCTTCCGTGGAATAATTGTACTAAAGATAATAACGATTTAATAAAAGTAAAAAATATCTTGGACGCTTCACACTACGCTTTAGATGATGTAAAAGATCGTATATTAGAGTATTTAGCAGTAAAACAAAATACTAATAGTTTACGTAGTCCTATTTTGTGCTTAGTCGGACCTCCAGGAGTAGGTAAAACATCTCTAGCCCAAAGTATCGCCAAAAGTTTGGGCCGCAAGACCGCTAAGATAAGTGTTGGCGGAATAAATGATGAAGCTGAAATAATAGGACACAGAAGAACATACGTAGGAGCTAATCCCGGTCGAATAATTCAAGGCATTAGAAAAGCCGGAACTTCAAACCCCGTCTTTATAATTGATGAAATTGATAAGATGACCAAAGATATTAAAGGAGACCCGGCTAGTAGTTTATTAGAAGTTCTCGATCCAGAACAAAATAGCAAATTTTCTGACCACTATATTGAAGAAGAATTTGATCTATCTAAGGTTTTATTTATTGCAACAGCAAATTATATTGAACAAATACCATACGAATTAAGAGATAGATTAGAAATAATCAATGTTTCTAGTTATACTGAATATGAAAAATTAGATATTGCTAAGAGACATTTAGTACCCAAGGAATTAGAGGAACACGGGCTAACACCATTACAGGTCCAAATCTCAGATGAAGCACTATTAATAATAATTAGAAATTATACTAAAGAGGCAGGCGTTAGAGAATTAGAAAGAATGATTGCCACTTTATTTAGAAAAATAGTAAAGAAAATTCTTCTAGAAAAAAACATGCCCTTTTATGATATTGACAATAAAGCAATTGAAGAGTTTTTAGGTAAGAAAAAATATTTGTATACAGAAAAAGCTGAAAAAAATGAAATTGGTGTTGTTAATGCGATGGCTTATACTATTTTTGGTGGTGACATTTTGCCAGTTGAAGCTACTTTATATAAAGGGAAAGGTGATTTAACAATAACTGGCTCCATAGGAGAAGTAATGCAAGAATCTTGTCATATTGCTTTAAGTTATATCAAGGCAAATATGACTAAGTTTGGTTTAGATGAAGCAGTTTTTGATAATAATGACTTACATATTCATGTTCCAGAGGGTGCAGTAAACAAAGATGGACCCTCAGCTGGTATTACTATTACAACTGCCCTAATAAGTCTTTTATCTAACCGGGCTGTTGACAAAAACATTGCTATGACCGGTGAAATAACATTAAGAGGTCGTGTACTAGGAATAGGTGGTTTAAAAGAAAAAGTTATTGGTGCGCATCGTGCCGGAATTAAGAAAATATTTATTCCAGAAGAAAATAAAAAAGATTTGGATGAAATACCAACTGATGTTAAAGATAATATCAAATTTATTACAGTCAAAAATTATAAAGACATTTATAAAAGTCTATTTAAAGTAGGTAAAAAACATGGAAAAAGATAATTATAATGAATTAGAAGAGTCATCTGAACTAAGAGATAAATTACACATTATGTATTTAAAAAGTTTATTAATAATGGCTTCAGAATTAGATTTAGTAGACATGTATAAAGACGCCGATGATTATGGGTGGTTTATTGATACTTTGAGTATTGCATTAGAGGAAGAGCCAGCTTTCTTCTTACTAGATGAGCGCTTTCTCCAAATGGCTTCGGAGGTTTTAGAAAGTAAACGTTTTGAATATAGAACGCTTCCTAACTATAATGATGTCGCAAATACAGCCGTTGGCTTAATTAATGAGTTGCGAGCATTGTCTCCATATCAAAAGAATCTCAAGGTTCAAAATTACATCGCATGGAACTTAGATACAAGAAATCTTCCAGCTAATCTCTCAATGCAAGATTTATATAGAACTTTAGGTTATGATGCAATAGTCATAGACGCCTGCATGGATGGAGAAGTTCCAGAAATAACAACGCCATTCTTTATTGCCAGTACTAACTATATTGCTTCAATAGCACCGGAATTTTATGATGCAAGTCCACTTGCTAGGGAAACAACACTTACACATTTAGAAGAAGAATCTAAAAAAAGAGGTTTTTGGAATTACAAGAAACGAGAAGCCGCCAAAAAAACCGTAAAAGAAATTCAAAAGATAAAAGTAAAAGAAGAATAAACATTCTTCTTTTTTCATACTATTTTTTAGGAGGAATATATGAAAAAAACAATATCTTTTGAGAAAAAAATAGAGTTTCCATCAATGATTGGTGAAATAACTGCTATTTCCCTAGAGCATAATTTAAAATTCACGGACTCTAATAGCATTGAAGGAGAGTTCCTAGTAAGTGGAACTTACAAACTAACAGAAGCCTCACGAATAGAAGAAGACTTCTCTTATAAATTACCAACAGACATTTTATTAACTGAATGCCTTGATTTAGATACTGCCCACATTGACATAGATGATTTTTATTATGAGATTGAAAACGATTACACCCTAATTTGTTACATTGATGTAAAGATTGAGGGAGTAGAAATAATTGATATTGAAGAAGATAAATCAGAGCCAGCCAAAACAGAAACATTAGAATCAAATAGTATTGATAGCCTACCGGAACTTCAAGATGAACCTAAAAAAATAGAAACTATTCAAGTTGAAGAAGAAGTTCGTGAATGTGATGGAGATCAACCAAATACTAAAGAAGAAATAAATGAAAAAGAAGAAATGGAGATAGAAGAAATGTTAGAGACAAAAGAAACCACCGTAAGCTCATTATTTGAAAATATTAACGAAAGTGAAGAAACTTATGCCACATATTCAGTTTATATTTTAAGAGAAGAAGAGACCATTAACAGTTTAATAGAGAAATATAAAACAACTAAAGAGGAATTAGAAAATTATAACGATTTAGCTAACCTTTCAATTGGATCAAAAATAATCATTCCGTATCATGCCCAAGATAATTAATTATAAAAGTAAATCTAAAATAGTTGAAACCGATAAGGGAAAATATTTATATAAATTACGCAAAAAGGAAAACACCACCACATTTAATTATCTACGATTAAAAGGCTTTAATAATTTTTTAGAACCATTAACTATAACTCCACAATATGAAGTCTATCCCTATATAGAAGAATTAAATATTCCAGATTCAGATAAAGCAATTGAATTAATTAATAATCTTATTATTCTTCATGTTAAAACAACAACATATCAAGAGATTGATTTGGAAAAAACTAAAGCGTTATATAATGATATTAAAGAAAAAATAACATATCTTCGCAATTACTATCTAGATTTACAAGATTTTCTAGAAACTAGAGAATTTATGTCTCCGGCTGAATACCTGCTAATGATAAACATTTCGACCTTTTATAAGGCATTAAGATTTTCAGAAGGAGAGTTAGACAATTGGTATAAAGAAAAAAGTAGTTTAACGAGAGAACGAACAGTAATGCTTCATAAAAACTTATCTTTAGAACACTTCCTAATAGGAGAAAAACCATACTTCATTAATTGGGATTATGCTACTAGAGATTTAGTCATCTATGATTTTCTTTCGTTCTATCACAATGAATTTAAAAATGTTGAAATGACCTCGTTATTTGAACAATATCAAGCTAAATATACTTATACTAATGAGGAACAAATGCTATTTAATGCCCTTATTGCTATACCACCGAAATTAACATTTAAAAACTCCACAATTGTCAATTTAATAAATGTTAGAAATGCTGTTGATTATGTTAGCAAAACCAATAATTTTCTATTAAAATATTATAAAAAATACCAACAACCCAATAAATAGAAATTCGAATAATAAGATAATGGCATTAATTTTAGTTGTTATAAAGATTAATAGCAACAATTGATAGAAACTAACGATTAGAAATATTAGTATCAAAGAAAGGTAGAAGGCACTACTTCTTCTTTTTTGTTTACAAAAGTTGCATCTACAAAAGAATGGATGTCTATTTTTCAAACATATCACCTATAATAATTTATGTCACTAAAAAAAACTTGTTCTTAAGAAAATGAAATTTCTGTTTCCAAGTCATCATCAAATATTGCAATATATAAAAGAATACTTCCTGCAATAACAATTAATAATGAAGCAATAAAATTAAGTTCATTAAATTTAATCTTTGTTGCAGAATCATAGCAAGTAAGATTTTGCACTGTCTTATAGTTTTCTTTGAAAAAATATATGTAAATAAGTAGTGCTAATCCGAAAATAAATATATTAATTGTTTGATATCTTTTTTTCGCCTCCTCATCACAATTTTCATAGTATTCTTTTTCATAATGATTTGCTACAAAAGAAATTCCTATAATAAATAGGTATACAATTCATATAAAGTTCTCAGTCTCTATTTGTTCTAGTTTTTCAAATTTCTCATTCATAGTAAAATATATTACAAATTCTAAATATTAGACGGTAAATCGTCATTATTATTTACATTTAATTGAAAGTACAATAATAATATTGATCCTAATAATATAATCCCACTTGCTATCAGCCTAATTTCATATAATTCGTTGTGATATTTTTTGTAATCAGAATAATTTCTATAAAGAAAATAAATATAAACTAGAATAGAAAATAATGATAAAAATATGAATAGGTTTTCAGACTTAGTTTGTGCCTCCTTATCATTTTCGGTAATGCTTTTCTTAATTAGTTCATCGCCATAAATATCTAAAGCTGAAACCACAATAAATGTTACCCAAATCCAATTTTCAAAATTAAGTCGTCTAATTGTTTCTTCTTGGTCCCTCATAATAAAATATATGTAATAGCAATGTAACATCTGTTCATTTTATGGTATAATCATTATACAAATTGGGGTGATTATATGACAAAACATGAGTTATTAGTTCCTGCTGGTGATATGGCTAGTCTATATCAAGCCGTTGCCAATGGCGCTGATGCGGTTTATTTAGGTTGCAAATCTTTTGGAGCCAGAAAATTTGCTAAGAATTTTGATAATGAGGAGATATTAGAAGCTTTAAAATATGCGCATCTCTATGGTGTGAAAGTTTATGTTACCATGAATACTTTAGTAAAAGATGACGAAGTCATGGCCTTTTTAGAGCAAGTAGAATTTCTTCATAAACATAAGGTTGATGCTATTTTAATTCAAGATTTTGGTATGTTATGTTTAGTCCGTGAAAAATATCCCAACTTAGAAGTTCATGCCTCAACTCAAGCCAATACCTCATCAAAAGCGACGGCCCAACTATTTTATCAACTTGGCGTAAAGCGGGTAGTCTTTTCTAGGGAGATGACACTAGATGAAATAAATGCAATAGATGTTCCCATCGAAAAGGAAGTTTTCATTCACGGAGCATTATGTATCAGTTACTCTGGTTGTTGTCTTATGAGTAGCATGTTAGGTACGAGAAGTGGAAATAGAGGTGAATGTGCCGGTAGTTGTCGCCTTCCATATACTTTAAAAAAAGGTCAAAAAACCATAAAGACCAAACAATACTTGCTTAGTACTAAAGAATTAAATACTGCGCCGAAGATATCAGCACTACTTGACTCGAATATTACCAGTTTTAAAATTGAAGGGCGCATGAAGAGCCCCGAATATGTTGGTTTCATCACCAACTACTACCGTCGCTTAATTGATGGTAAAAAGCTTGACCTACTTGAGGAGACGGATAAACTAAAGACAATTTTTAATCGTGATTTTACAACCGGAAACCTTTTTGCAACTCCAGCAAAAGATTTAATGAATCCAAAAACCCCTAATCATATTGGTTTAGAAATTGGTCAAGTTATTGAGACGACTAAAGATAAAATAAAAATAAAATTAACTAAACCGCTAAACCAGCACGATGGAATCAGATTTTTAAATAGTAAAACAGGTTTTATTGTAAATTATTTATATGATAAAAATTATAATTTAACTAATCATGTTGAAGATATATGTTACGTTGATAATAAAATAGGTTTAGATTTTCCAGATATTGTTTGTAAAACACAAGATTCTGTGCTATTGAATTCACTTACTTTACTACCATCTCGCAAAGTACCAATCTCAATTACCGTAAATGCTAAAATTGATAAGCCGCTAGAAATGGAAATTTCCGATGGCATTAATGTCATTAAAGAATATGGAAACAAAATTGCAAAAGCAATCAGTGCCCCTATAACAGAAGATAGAATTATCACCCAATTAGAAAAATTAGGCAACACACCATTTGTCAGTTACAAAACGCTTGTTAACAGTGATGATGATATATTTATTTCTATTAAAGAATTAAACGACCTGCGTCGTACTTTAGTTACCAAGTTAATAGCTTTACGTACCAACAGTGAACAGGCTATAACTATTAATTATCCAGCATTCTCTCCAACCATCAATAAAAATTTACCAGGGCTAACTGCTACAGTTAGAACAGAAGAACAATTACAAACCTGTTTGGATTTAGGATTCAAATCTATATATGTAGCAGATAAAATCATCTATCAAAAATATAAAGACAACTCCAAAGTGTATTATCAGTTACCACATTGTATTAGAAATCTTGAAGAAAATATGACTGAAAGATGTGTAATTTCTGATTTTTGTGAAGTTTCTCCACAAATAACTTGCATTGGAAATTACCCATTAAATGTTTATAATATTTACACAGTTTACTATTTACACCAATTACAAGTAGATAGAGTAATTCTTTCTGTAGAACTATCAGAGTCAGAGCAATTGGCCCTTATTGATAAATATATTTCAACATTTAATGCTTCGCCTAATGTAGAAATATATGCTTACGGACGTATAGAGAATATGCTCATAAAAGGTAATATCTTTGAAATTATTCCAAGTGAAAAAGATTACTGTTTAGTAGATTCAAAAAATAGAGTTTTTCCAGTCTTCTATGATGGCATAAATACACATATACTAAATTATGAGAACTTTATGTTGAATAATTCAACTTATAAAAAAGCATCCTCAAGTTTACACTTTGATTTTTATAATGAGACAAAAAAGACAATTGAAAAGATTGTAAATAGTTACCAATAATTTATTTTGTAGTGTAAAAAGTATAATCTTTGTGATAGAATATTAATAGGTAAGGAAGTGAACTTATGAAAGAAAAAGCAAAGCAATCCGAAAGAAATATTGGTGTAAAAAACTATTTAATAATAGGCTTAATATTTTTGGTTGCTATAGTTGTAACAGTCTATTTATGTAATGTATATAGTGTTTATCAAGAAAGTAAACTAGAAATTCCTGTAATAAGGGGAACTTTATCAGAAATAACTAGTGAAGAATTAGAGCACTTTATCTCCGAAAATCCAACAGTTCTTTTATATATTTGTACCGCTAGCGATGAATCTTGTCGTAATTATGAGAAGGATTTAAAGAAATTAGTTACTAGAAAAGAGTTGCAAAATGAACTTATTTACTTAAATATTTCGCTAGACGAAAAAGAAACTTTTGTAAAGACATTCAATGAAACATACACATCTAGAGTTAAATTGACTGATCAGTTTCCAGCTATTATCGCCCTAGAAGAGGGGAAAACAGTCCACATTTTACAACCTAAGAATAACGAAAGACTTACCATCTCAAAAACCCAACAATTTATAGAATTACATAGAATAGGAGAGTAATCTCCTTTTATATTTATAAGGAGGAAGTATGAATAATATAGTTTTATATCAGCCAGAGATTCCACAAAACACAGGAAATATTATGCGAACATGTGTCGCAACCAATACCAAACTACATTTAATAAAGCCACTGGGTTTTTCAATTGATGATGCTCATTTAAAAAGAAGTGGTGTAAATTATATTGATAAATTGGATTTAGAGGTTTATGAAAGTTTTGAAGAATTTAGGTCCAAAAATCCAGGAGAGTATTACTTTTTTACTCGTTACGGTCATAAGCCCCATACAAGTTTTGATTTCACAAATAAAGAAAATAAAAATCTCTATTTCATTTTTGGCAAGGAATCAACTGGAATACCAAAAGAAATATTAAAGGATAGTTTAGATAGATGCATGAGAATTCCAATGACAGCAAACGTACGAGCATTAAATGTTTCCAATAGTGTTGCTATTGCAATATACGAAGCTCTTCGCCAGCAAGATTACAATGATTTGTTGCGTGAGGAGCCACATAAAGGAGCTGATTATCTTGAACGGGAAGACTAAGCGGGCGATAATATGCTAAGGCAACAACAAGAAATCGAGCGAAGTATTATTACCAAATTCCGTAAATCTATATGGCGACCTTTTACTAAAGCAGTTAGAGATTATGAACTTATTCAAGAAAATGATAAAATAGCAGTATGCATTTCAGGCGGAAAAGATTCTGTTTTATTAGCTAAATGTTTAGAAGAAATAAAAAAACATGGAAAAATTAATTTTGATTTAGTCTATCTTGTGATGAATCCTGGCTATAACGAGAAAAATCTCCAAAAAATAATTGATAATGCTAAATGTCTAGGAATACCAATTCAAATATTTAACTCCGATATTTTTAATATTGTAGACAGACATGCTGCTGCTTCGCCTTGTTATTTATGTGCTAGAATGCGTCGCGGTTTTTTATATGATCATGCTAAGCAATTAGGATGCAATAAAATAGCACTAGGTCATCACTTTGATGATGTAATAGAGACAATAATGCTTTCAATTCTTTATGGTGGGGAATATAAAAGTATGATGCCTAAATTAAAAAGTACCAATTTCGAGGGAATGGAACTTATTAGACCCCTATATCTAGTTCGTGAAGAATCAATAATTGCCTGGAAAAACTACAATCATTTAGAATTTATTAATTGTGCCTGTAAATTTACAGAAAAGGATAGTTTAAAAGACTCAAAGCGTCTAGAAGTAAAGCAACTAATTAAAGAATTAGAAAAAGTTAATTCTAACGTAGCTTATAATATTTTTGCTTCGAGTGAAAATGTCAATATTGATACAGTCCTTGCTACAAAAAAAGATGGTACTAAAAATTCATTTTTAGAAAAGTATTAAAATAGAAAAAAGTGAATAAAAAATAATCTCTCCAACCACTATTGATGTGAGGAGAGATTTTTATATGGCAAAATACAAGGTAGAAATAAGCGGTATTAATACAAATGATATAATAGTATTAAAACAGGAGGAAATGAATGAACTTTTTAGAAAGATGCAAAGTGGCGATGAATTTGCACGTGACTTACTGGTACAGGGAAATTTAAAACTAGTTTTATCAATACTAAGAAAATTTATGAATAGAACAGAAAACATGGATGATCTTTTTCAGATTGGCTGTATCGGGCTCTTAAAAGCAATTGACAATTTTGACTTATCCCATGAAGTCAAATTCTCAACCTATGCGGTTCCAATGATTTTAGGAGAAGTAAAACGCTATATCCGCGATAACACTAGTAGTATTAGAATAAGCCGTTCTCTTAAAGATCTAGCATATAAAGCATTAAAATTAAAAGAGGAATACCATAATGAATTTGGAATTGAAATGCCAATTGAAGATTTAGCTTGTCGATTGGAAGTGGAACCCTATGATGTAGTCACCGCCTTAGAATCCTTAAAAGAACCTGTTAGTATGTATGAACCCATCTATAATGATGGAGGGGATACTATTTATTTATGTGATCAAATTGAAGATAAAAGATCCAATAGTAATGAGCTATCTACAAAATTAGCGGTTTCTGCAGCAATTGATAATTTAGAAGAGCGAGAAAAATATATTCTTGACCAAAGATTCATAATAGGGAAAACCCAAATGGAAATTGCTGATGAGTTAAGCATTAGTCAAGCACAAGTATCAAGATTAGAGAAAGGGGCTATTAAACAATTGAAAAAAACACTACGTTAGTATTAGTATAAAAATAAGAAAAAAACATATATTGTATTAGGTGATATTATGCGACTTTCAGAATTGCAGTCAAAAAAAATAATTAACATTACCGATGGTAAAAATGTCGGTTCGATTATAGATGTTAACATTTTAGAGGATGGTTCTGTTGAATCATTAATTCTCGAATCATCAAGGCGGCTATTTTCACTTAATAAAGAATTGGATTCCCAAATTTTGTGGAAAGATATTACCAAAATAGGAGAGGATGTTATTTTAGTTAAGACAAATATATATGAATAAACTTCAAAAATTTGTAATAATATGTGTCTTAGCTCTAATAATTTCTTTTTTTTTGATTGATAAATTGGGAAAGCAATTAACCAAGCAGTTATACACATATGTCAATGTTGAATCAACACGAATAGTTTCTAATATTGTAAATAGTCGTATTAATAAAATACTCGAAAATAACAGTTTAAATGAACTATTTGTTATCGAAAAAACAACTAATGGTGAAGTTGAGCTGCTTGATTATAATACACAAGAAGTAAATCGTCTACTACGAATAATATATGATGAAATTTACAAAGATTTATTAGCTTTAGAAGAAGGAAAAATAGAAAAATTTCCAATTGCGACTGATTTAAAGTTTGGCAGATTTAAAAAAGTTGATGGTGGTGTTATATGTGAAGTGCCATTTGGAACTCTAAAAAACAATGCTTTTTATGCAAATTATAGCCCTTATATACCGCTCAAAATGAGTTTTAAAGGTGGATTGACAACGAAAATAAAAACCAAATTAACTTCCTATGGTTTTAACAGCTTGGTGGTAGAAGTAACAGCTGTGATAGAAATAGAAGAGAGAGTAAGTTTGCCAGTTTCTTCCAAAAACAATAAGATTAAAATAGAAGCTCCCCTTACAATAAAAATTATTCAAGGTATTATTCCAGAGCAGTATTATGAGAAACAATTAGAAAAATCATATCCAAATCAAGCTGACAATTAATTAATATTATTTTTCAAAATATGATATAATTGGTACGAGGTGTATTATGAAGAAGATTGAAATAAATGGAACGATATATGAAATAATTAGAAACGATAATAACTGTTTGAATAAAGATGAATTATCTGAAAAAATAACAGACTATTTTGACGACTTTGATTATATATTTGGCGATTATTCATATGAAAAAGTTAGATTAAAAGGATATAACGAAAGTACAAATAAAAAAGCAACTAAAATCAATGATATTAAGACTTTAGATGATTATATATCCAATTATTGTAGCTATGGAGCAAAGGTTTTTCTGTTAAAAAAAATTAAGTAAACTATTGTAATTATTCAAAAATATGTTAGAATTATAATATATGAATAATAAGGGAGGATTTCTCATATGACAGAAAATCAAGAATTAGAGAAGAAAATGATGTCTATCGTAGCTGACGATGGTTCAATCGAAGAAGTTGAAGTAGTAATTGCCTTCGAGTTTAAAGATACAAAAAAGGAATATGTTGTATATACAAAAAATGAAAAAGACGAAAATGACAACATAACAGTTTACGTTTCTCACGTTGACCGTTCATCTGGTGAAGCAAAGCTTTTAGGTGTTGAAGATGAAGAAGAGTGGAGCCGCGTAAAAGATGTATTAAGAGAATTGTCAAAAGCTGAATAAGAAATATAAGGAGGTATAGTTTATGGCGACTGTTGAATTAGTAGATGCAGATAGTAGAACACACAAATTCGGACATATTAGAATAAAAAAAATAAAATGTAAACCTGCTTCATTCAAACAAATGCAAGAAAGATTTAAAAAATTCAGGCTAAATAGATTAAAAAGCAAATTAATTTCAGACAAAGAAAAGTTAGTATCTATGGAATTCAAGGGTAGCCAATTAACACCTGGTTCTCCTCGTGATAAGTCAGAAAGAAAACTTTTAAGTAAGACAACAGCTATAGCCAAACTTGAATCAAAGATTAACTTTTTAGAAACAGGTAATTATTTAACAGAAGAATTTGTAAATTCGCGCGCAATTAAATTAAAAGACACAATGATAAAGAACTTACAATACAATAGAAACTCTTTATATGGAGTTCCTGATGATGTAAAAGACGAAATTATTAACGGAAATGAAACTGTGGTTGAGGAACAGTCAACCACTACTAGTACGAAACCAGAGTCAATTGCAATTAAAACCCCACAACAAGAGCAAGTTGATGAACAAATGCGTGAACAACAAGAGCAAATAGCTGCAGAAGTTCAAAGAATAATGGCAGAAGATAAAGATAATCAAATTCCTAAACCTGCACCAGTTCCAACACCAGAACAACAATTGGATAATTCACCAATTTCAAAGCAAGAAATTACAGATGCAGTTGCTGACTCTTTAAGCCAAATAGATGTTACACCAAGAATAAATCCAGAAGAACTTGCCGCTGCTATAAATGAAGAAATGGAAAAGATTAAAGTTAGTAGTAATGAAAGTTCACCAGCTAAAGTAAATAAATTTATAAATGATGATGGAACTTATCGTATGAAAAGAGAGGATATAGATGAAGATTTTAGAATTACAAGAATAGATAGAAAAAAATCTTTAGCAACTAATATCCCATCTCAGCAGGAAAAAGATATTCCAGCAATTTCACCGTTCGGTGACAAAATAAATAGGATAATGCCAGCAATTCATACGCCCAAAAAAGCATTAACTCCATTACGTGAATTTAAAGGTCTTGTAATTGAACCAAAAGGTGATCAGAATGTAAGAGTTGCAACAAAAATATCGGATACAGCACAAGAAAGTAGAAATGAAAGAGAAATGTCTATAATTGCTCCAGACAGAAGTGGAGATTATGATAATCATATGACTATTCATTCATCAGTTGGCGATATACAAGCATATATGGATAAGCTAAGAATATTACAGAGAGAAGAAGAAATCATTGACCACAAATATGAAGCAGCACAAGAGAGACTTCAAGCCAACCAACAAAGATATAATAGAACTGTTGGGGAGTTCAGAAGTTATGTTGAAAGTTATGAAGCTACTTTAAATGCTAGAAATCAATCATATCAAGAACTTAGCGAACAAAATCAAGCAACAGAGCGTGAAATAGATCAAATGATTAGTTTAATGGCAAGCGGTGCAGCAGAAATGAAGGTTTCACAAGCAAGAGCAAAATAGTTCTTGTTTGTTTTTTTTTGCATATATATAAATAAGTGATGCGTATGAAATATTTTTTAAAGTATAATTATAATTTAAAAGATCCCACAATTTATAAGGTGAAAAATAGTATTAGAATTAAGGATGGAGAAAAAAGATATATTCTTTGTGAGACAGATAAGTTGGATGAATTAGAAAATATTAATCAAATAATAGAGCAAGAACATTTAAGAGAAAGGTTTTATTACATTCAAAAAAGCAAAGACAATCAACTATATAGTATATTAAACGGTCACAATTATGTACTACTAGAAACTCATAAAATCAAAGCAAATTTATCATCTCCTATAAAACTCACCACTAAGATAAATGGAGAAATAGTAAAAACAGACTGGAAAAAATTATGGATAAAAAAGAAAGACTATTATAGCAAAATAATTAATAAAAATTCTAAAGAAGAGTATGATATAACAATATATAACTATTATGATTCTATGGCAGAAACGGCCATAGCATATGTTAACGGTTTGAACCCAGAAAATAAAACTCAGATTTTAACTTATAGAGTATTAGAAGAAGGCGAACTTTATAATCCACTTAACATGATTGTTGATATTGAAGAGAGAGAATTAAGTGAAAAAATAAGAAAAATAATTAGAAAACAGGATATAACAACCACCAAATTAAATCAATTACTTTCAAATTATGAAAATATAAATTTGGAATTAGTTTATGCAAGATTAATATTTCCTAATTATTACTATGATGGGTTATTGGTCTCTGCGATTAATAATATGCAATTTAAAATGTTGATTTCCGAAATTACTAACTACGAAAATCGATTAAAAGAAATATATAAAGAATTTACAAAAAAACAGGATATAAAAAAAATAGATTGGTTATAAAACTAATCTATATTTCTAACTTCTTTGACTTCAGGAATTTCACTAACAATAATTTCTTCAATGCCTTCTTTTAATGTAATGTCCATCATTGCACAATCTTTGCATGCACCAAGCATTCGCACATAAACTATATTGTCCTCATATTTGACAAATTCAAGGTTTCCTCCATCGTTAATAAGAAAAGGCTTCAATTTATCAATAAGTAAAATAATTTTATTAGTTATCTCATCACTTTTCATAAAATCACCAAAGAAATTATATCACAAAAAATACCACCAGTAAACTTAATTCTTGTTATATATATATAATGATGATATAATATACAAGGAAGGTGTAGTAGATGGTGACGTATAAAAAAGGTGATTTAGTAAAAGGGTATGTAACAGGAATAGAAAAATATGGTATTTTTGTAAATGTTGATGAAAGTAAGAGTGGGTTAATTCATATCTCGGAGATAAGTACTAACTACGTTAGAAACATACATGATTATGTAAAACTAGGAGAAATAATCGAGGCAAAAGTAATAGAAGACGAAAAAGATGGAAAAATAAAGCTTAGTATAAAGGATGTTGATTATAGAATTAATGGTAAGAAAAGTGAGAGAATAGTAGAAACAAAAAGTGGTTTTTCAACTTTAACATCAGAACTTAATAATTGGGTAGATACAAAAATAAAAGAAATTTCAGAGAAAAACATAAAAAATTAAAAAAAAACAGAAAAAGCGTTGACAAAAAAACTAATAATTGGTATATTAAATTACGTCAACTGATTTGTTCGGGCGATTAGCTCAGTTGGTTAGAGCACCTGCCTTACAAGCAGGGGGTCACAGGTTCGAGTCCTGTATCGCCCACCATGCCGAAATAGCTCAATTGGTAGAGCAACTGATTTGTAATCAGTAGGTTACGGGTTCAAGTCCTGTTTTCGGCACCATTTTTTTTGGAGAGGTAGCGAAGAGGCTAAACGCGACAGACTGTAAATCTGTTCTCATTGAGTTCGATGGTTCGAATCCATCTCTCTCCACCACTTAAGATTGCCTCGTAGCCAAGTGGTAAGGCATCAGACTTTGACT
>ULXL01044899.1_pt1 | contig 68064 bp, 90 predicted proteins | sample 1961241 | NCBI WGS metagenome assembly ULXL01 (sample SAMEA4835837, study PRJEB28245) | human gut metagenome | biome: gut microbiome; material: fecal sample | place: Denmark | collected 2008
ACAACTAAAAAAATATCATTAACTTTATCAGTTGCTAATATCCCCTTAGGTATTCTTAGCTTCCAAGGCTTTTTCTGTACACTCTTAATTAATAATAAAGAATATTATTTCACAACCTATTATAAAGACTCCCTAAAATTAGGTCCTGTAAACGAATCTGATGATGACAATATTCATATTCAACTTCGCAATAATAAGTATCAACTCGATCTCCTAATTTTCCCTGATCCAGGTATCAATTTAATTGCTCCAATAAATGGTACTATGGAAAAACCAATGAAAGAAAATTTAACTACCAACACTATTATTTCATTAAAAGAACTTAAAACCAATAAAAAAGTTCATGATGACTGTCTCATAAACTCCGGTTTTGAATACGTAAAAGAATAATTATTTATATCATATATATAAAATTTCCATTTCTTTTTAGACTAAAAACATAAAATATTTATTCTTTTATCACTTTATTTCTAAAAAACCATTTCGACTCCATAACCATAGTGCTGTATGAATATCAATTGGTCGAAATTTAGTTCCACTTAAAAGTTCATTCCATCGCTCAATCACAATTAATTGAACATCATTCCTTTTAAATTCTTCCTCATTAATAAGTCCTAACTTATAAGTTGCTTGAACTACATGCGTATCTGGAGCTACCGTTAACGCTTCCATATTTCTATATTCCATATCTGTATATTGCCATATTACATACAACCAATAATTACAAATCTTAGTTCCTGCCAAATAAGGGAACTCTTTTCTTTTTTCTTTTTGTATAAAATTTCTTATTTTATCAACATCCCGATCAAATACTTCAAATATTTTTCTAATATCACCATCAAACAGTTCAACAATTGTCCTACAAAGCCTAATCCAAATTTCTGTTTGTTTATCCTTTTGTAAAGCAACTTTATATTTTACCAATGCACCTTGAACATCTTCAAAACTACGCCTTAACACTTCTTTTGGTTCAAAAACAAACCTAGTAGTCACATCCTGATAAGTCTTATTAGCGCTCTCCCATAACTTATATGAATTTCTTTGATAATTCAAAGCCATTGGCAAAGTAAAATACAAATAATTTTCCTTTGTTTCTCTCTGAAATCCAGGATTTGCATCTTCTGGCATTACCTCTCCACCAAGTTTCCCGCTCTTCCACATCTCATATAACTTTTCTACTTTAGTAAAAATATCCACTATTAACCACCTCCATATAAAATTATAATCTCTAATTATTGACTTTCAAATAACATTTATCAAGCTAATTTATTTAGACAAAACTGTCCAAATTTTTTTATATTGCTCTAACTGTTCCAAATTACTAACTTGAGCTACTGGATGATACAAACAAATAATATAAAAATCGCCTACTTTTATTACTGGCTGTTTCTTTATACATTGCTGCAAAGTATTTTCTATCGAAAAACCATAACTTTTTGATAAGGCCAAAAGCAGATAATACCCAAGTGTTACTACTACTTTAGGTTTCACTATTTCGATTTGTTCCTTTAAATAATCTCTACAGTTATTTACTGACTTCGCCAAACAAATATTATCCCCTCGATATGCTTCTCCCTTTCTTGCACACATTATAGCATTTGTAATAAATATACTATCCAAATTACTTATTCTGCCATCACTCGATTCCACCAAAAATTTAGTCAATTTTTTCTTTGTTTGACTGCGCTCACTCTCAATAATTTTCTTCCAATTTATAATACTGCGCTCAAGTAAAAAGTCATTGTACAACCTTTCCATCTCAATATAAGGACCCCAATCTTGTCCAACAATAAAAATTTCTGACTCCAACCGATGATACCAATCAGTCCAAATAGATGGAATATTTTTTGCAAAATCCACCGCCCCAAAAATATTTATAAGTGAACAATCTTGTCCATTCTTTTTAAACAATGACATACACTTTCGACATTTTCCCATCTTTTGAATTAATAAATCAAACTGCTCCTCTTTCATTTATATTCTCCCTACATCTAATATATCATAAAAAAAGAAAGTTGCTTATATTCTTCTTTTTTTCTTCATAAACCTTTTTCTTTCTTCACTTAAACACCTAGCTTTTTCAAACTGTATTGGAAAATATTCTTTACTCTTATCAAACTCGTAAACAAATTCCGCACTCTTGGGATTTTCTCTTAAGGTATCAATAAGCGGCTCTAAAAAATCTATCAAAACATAGTAATCATCACTACAACTTATTTGTTCATCATAAATACTTTGCTGGAAAGAGGAAAAACCTGTTTTTGAAATTCTTTCTTCTTCCTTCAAATTATAAGTTCTATCAAACCAACCTCTTTTAAACATTCTTTTTGTCAATGCATCAACATAGTATTCCTCATCATGATAATTTATTTCCAAAAAAGGTCTAACCTCTGTTCTAACACCTTCTCTTGTTGGAGAATTATAAGAACAAGAGACAAAAGTAAAATCATCAAAAACTGCACTAAGTGCCGTATTCATATCATATATACAATAATGAGTATCACCAGCCGGCTTAGCGTAAAAATAAGAAATTGGTACTCCACCGGTTATTTTCAAACACTTCTGACGCATTTTTTCTTTGACTGCCAGCGGAATACTAGTAACAGTCGGCTGATAGTCATAAGTCACATGCTCCAAATCATCAACAATAGCCATTTCTTCTAAGTCTAATGATTGTTTTCTTAGATCCATCACTCCAGAATCAACTAAAGCCTCTAATATTGTGTTAGATATTGCTTTTCGATCAAGCCCACTCATATTTTTATGTCTAGTAATATAATCCAAAACGTGTTCGCTTCTATAAAAAACATCATTAACCAAAACATCATAATCTATTAACCTTTTCATAATATCACCTAAATCGGTTCATATTATAACACATAATAAAAAAATTCTCTACTCTTAAAAATCTCCCCCCTTAAAACAATTAGCATCATGAGAAATAATAACCCCTACTGCCTGCAAATAAGAATAAATTATTGTCGAACCAACAAATCTCATTCCTCTTCTTTTTAAATCATTTGATATCTTATCTGATAAATTATTTGTTGTTTTATCTCTTTCATAAATTATTTTATTTCCACCCATAATCCTTAAATAATTTGCAAAAGTACCAAATTCTTGTTGAATTTCTTTAAATACTTTAGCATTATTAATACTTGCCTTTATTTTAAGTTTGTTTCTAACAATACCTTTATTATTTAATAATTCTTTAACTTTATTATCATCATAATTCATAACTTTCTCTAAACAAAAATCATCATATGCTTCTTTAAAGTTTTTTCTCTTATTCAGAATACATTCCCAAGAAAGTCCCGCTTGAAATGACTCAAGAATTAACATTTCAAACAAATATCTCTCATCAAAGTTTTTAACTCCCCACTCTTCATCATGATATTTAACATATAATGGATTATCCAAATTACACCAACTACATCTTTCCATATAATTAATCTTCCTAACTACCAACGACATTTTTTTAAATTAACACAATTATCACTTTTAAATGCAACGCCCTCCTTTAAAAGTAATTCTTTTTGGTCTCTAAAATGAGGTGCCAACCTTCCTAAATGATTGACAACTCTATGACACGGATAATCACCATATATCTCAGCCATACTAAGTATTTTCCCAACCAATCTTGCATTCTTACTTTTCCCAACTAACGTTGCAATTTGACCATAGGTCGCTACTTTGCCTTCTGGTATTTCCAACACAGTTTCCAAGACCAAATAAACTAGTTCCTCATCGATTACTCTATGCATAATTTCCCTCTACTACTTTCCAAATCCAATAAATATTTCTTTTTATCAATTCCACCAGCATAACCAGTTAATTTTCCATCACTGCCTATTACTCTATGACAAGGAACAATAATTGAGATGGGATTATGACCAACAGCCCCACCTACTGCCTGACAAGACATACTCAAACAACCTCTTTTTTCAGCAACCATTTTAGCAATTTCTTTATACGTTGTAACACAACCATATGGAATATCACAAAGCATTTCCCATACCATTATTTGAAATTCGCTTCCCAAAAGACAAATATCTAATTCTTTAAAAGAAACTTTTTCACCTTTAAAATACCGATCTAACCAATTCTTCGTCTCCTTAAAAATTTTTAGATTGTCATCAATAATAACCTCTTCTTTTATATTTCCCAAAAAATACTTTTGATTATTAAACCAAACCCCAATTAATTGAGCATTTTTACTAGCCAGTGTCATTTCTCCAATCGGTGAACTATATCTAGAAATAGAAATCACTTTATCTTACCTCCCATTAAATTCTTGTCAAATAAGCTTTTATAATTGCACAATTTTAACTACTTCTGCATCCATACCATCATTTTTATATTTATATACAACAATTTCTTTATCATCAGCAGCTATTCCATAACACTCCCGATCATTTATTTCAACCTGACAACATAAATACATCTTATCATTATCTAATACCTGTTTTTTTCCCCCCTTTTCCAGCTTACTCTCCATATTAATATAAGATCCAGGTAGCTCCCATAGCTGATCGACTTCCTTCAACTCTTCAATTCCTAGTGTCTGAAGAACCTTTATGATGCGTTCCTGCATTGACCTCACCTCTAATGCTAATATATAATACATCTGTTCGTTTGTCAATTCCTTACAATCAATCATTAAAAGCAAAAAAAAATAGAAGAGTTTTTCTTCTATCTATACTTCTATAAGTTCATATTCACGAGTACCGTAACCAAGTTTAGCAGCACATTCAATTGTATAAACTCCGTGACGAGATTCAATTCTTTCAATCAAATGATCCTTGCCTGTATCTGTTGAATTATAAACTAAATCAATACACGCTTGATCTATAGCTACTGGATCCGTTGAAATTAATACTCCTATATCCTTCATACATGGATCTTCAGCTACTGCACAGCAATCGCAATCAACCGACATATTACACATAACATTAATATAAATTATCTTTCCTTTAAAATATTTAACGACAGATGAAGCAGCATCAGCCATACTTTCTAAAAATTGTAGTTGATCAACTTTAAACATATCCTCAAAACTACCATCCTCTTTACCTACACAGTGAATATAACTTTTTCCATGGCTTGAAGCACAACCAATAGAAAGCTGTTTCAATGCTCCACCATAACCACCCATCGGATGACCTTTAAAATGGGACAAAACTAACATCGAGTCGTAATTTTCTATATTCTTACCAACATAATTTTTCTTAATTCTTTGACCGTTAGGAATTTCTAAAACTAAATCCGGCCCTTCAGCATCCAAAATATCAACATCAAAATACTTTGTCCAACCATGATTTTCCATCAACTTCTTATGCTTATCTGTCGTATTTCGTTCACCTTCATAAGCTGTATTACATTCAACAACTACACCATCAACCTTATCAACAATAGCTTTCACAAACTCTGGTTTCATATAATTTTGATTTCCCTCTTCACCAGAATGTAATTTAACAGCTACCTTTCCTGGTAAAACAACACCTAATTTCTCATACATTTTTACAATACTTTCAGGCGAAACTTCCTTAGTAAAATATACTTTTGCTTTTTCCATCTAATTATCCCTCCTATCATTATTATACTACTAAATACACCCAAGTACAAAAATTTTTTTCTACATATTTATATTTATACATCTAATTATTGTTTTAAATTTGGACTCCTAAGCATTAAAATTATTTCCTTATTATTACTAAAAAACAGCCTATTTAGTATGTAATTTTTTTCTATTAACTACTCCTTTTTTATTTTTTCGAAGATTATGTAAATAACCACTATATATATCTTCAAGAGACATTGTTGGATTATTTATCCGCATTGCTACAATATCAGTACAAACTTTCTCCAAATATGGAAAATCGTCCACTAAATAACGAGGGGCTTCCATATTTTCTAATAACGCTATATTTCTTTCTTCTGAAGCAGCATCAACCATAACAAACTTTTCATTTTGCTTTTTTAAAAAATCAGCTAGTTCACCACTCTCGTCACAAAAAACACCTTCAAGTCCATCAAATAAAGCTTCCCGCGCAATAACTCCAACCGTTTCCTCACCAGCAAACATTACCTCAAAATCACTAGTTAAAGTGGGCATGACCCTAAAAATATCATCTTCCAAATCAAATTTTCTATAAACATATGGAACATTCTCTATCTCTGTAATAACATCTGCAAAAAACATACATGTTTTATCAAGTGACACTAAAGAATTTAAATACAAAGCACTCTCTTTTGAAGCAACTAATTCTCTTTGTGCATTAATTCTCCTTTTTAAAGTCAATCTCTCATTATTAAAGGCTAAATCCCTAAAGGATTTAAATACATTTAATACACCTTTATAATCATCAGCATACTTCTTCTCTAATGCCCTTAACCCCCTCTTCTCTGCACAAATTTCCTCAAAAATATTACTTACTTGTCTATTAACATCTGGCATATTTTTTCTCCCTTCCAAGACTTCGGTTATTCAATTATAATTCATCCAACTAATTTTTTCAATAAAAAAATTATGCCCAATAAGCATAACTTTAACTTTATATTAAAAATGTTTCTAAAAAATAAATATTAACTAATATTCAAATATTAAAATCTTACTTTCTTATCCTATAAAAACATTATAAATTATAACAATATAAATAAATACTGCTACAAAGATCAATAAAAAGAACCCTATTAAATCTTTATCTTTTTTATATTCTATTCCCCTAATAATCAATAATGTTGCTAATGAAAATAACATAATTGGATTTGTTATACTAAAATCAATAACTTTTGAGATTCCAAGAACCTCAAATACTATCACAGCAACTGACAAAATAATTTTAATCCATTTAATCATAGACACTCCTAAACAATTATCATCATAAACTTTATTATCATATACCTAATATCTCACCCCACTTTTTCATTAGTGTTAGTGCTAACTTCTTCATCAACCCAAGCTAAAAATTCCTTGCTACCACCTTGAACAGTATAATACATAATCTCCGCCACATCATAGTCATGTACTTTTTTTATTTCTTCTTCAATTCTTGAATACAAACTCTTTTTGCTTCTAAATTCCAAACGATATTCTGTCGATTTTTCAAGTTCGCCTTCCCACCAATAAAAAGAATTAGCTTTATATATTTGACAACTAGCAGCCAAATGTTTACTTAATACCACACTACATATCTTACTCGCAATACTTTCATTATTACACAAAGTAACTGCTATTATATACTCATCACTCATAAAAATCTCCTTTTCTTTATTATACTATTTTCTTACAAATTGTCTAGTTCAGTCTAAAACCTTAAATCTTATCTTTCTTTAATCCCTTAACCATATCATTTAGTATCTGCATTTTTCTATCATGTTCCATCATTTCAAGTGCTCTCTCATACATCGAATTTTCTATGTATTCTGGAATTGTCTTGGGTAACTTATACCTTAATTTATGATCTAAACTTGCCCAACAATCCATTGACACCGTTCTAATTTGAATTTCAGCTTCTACATACTCAGTTGTATTATCTATATCAATTGGTACTAACACATTCATATGATATGAAGTGTATCCACTCCTTTTCGGATTTTTAATATAATCGCTTTCTTCTTTTACAATAATCCTCGAACTAACCCTTATTCTATCTACAATCTCATAAACATCTGATAAAAATGAGCACACAATTCGTACACCTATCATATCATGAACATAATTGCGTATATTCTCCGGCGTTACTTCTAAACCCTTCCTTTCTAATTTTTTCGCCGCACTATCTAAACTTTTTATTCGAGATTTAGTATGCTCAACTGGATTATATTCATATTTATATTCAAATTCTGATACTAAAATCTCTATTGATGTCTTAAGTATTTTCAAACCAAAATTATATCTTAGCAACAAGGCTTTTATTTCTTTATCATTAATAAACATATTATTCCCACTTTCTATTTTTTATTTCCTTATTCCAATAGGTCTGTAAATTATACCACAAAATTAAAGCATTTTCAAATTATTTAAATCATCAACTAAAATTTCATCAAAAAAGAAGTATTACTACTTCTACACTTTTCTTTAAACTATTTACTTTGCTCTTTATATTCTCTAGACATCATAATTTCCCCATAAACATCAAATGTTATACCTAAAATAGCTAAAGATACCGCTACCCCATTATAAACAAGTAATTTAGGCAAATCATCAATCAAAAACAGCATTGACGCTAACGCAACAATTAATCCCACCGCAGCTAAAATTGTTCCCCATATAGTATATTTATAGCTCTTAGTTTTCTCCATTTTACATTTCTTTTTAAATTCTTTCTTAGTCATAATAAGCCTCCTATTAGTAATAATTATATCATAAATTAACAAAAAAACACCAAACCTAATATTTGATTTAGTGTCTCTTTTTATTCCTTTGAACCAAATCTATTAAATGGAAAAATTGTAAAACTAGCTTTCCCTTTAATAGCCTTTCTATTAAATGTCCCAAAAACTCTACTATCTAAAGAATCATTTCGATTATCACCTAGAAGAAAATACGCATCTTCTCCAATTTCAGTCATCTCAAAATCTTCTGTTTCACCATAACCATATTTATCCTTAATTTCTTTTCCATTGACATAAATAACACCATTGCGACATTCTATTTTTTCACCAGGTAATCCCAAAACTCGTTTAATTATATATTCATTTTCATGTTTTACAACAACAATATCAAATCTTTCTATCTCTTGAAATAAATAACTGGCCTCATTCAAAATCATAATATCTTTATCATGAAGCGTTTTATACATAGAATCTCCATTAACTCTAATTGGTGAGACAATATATGTTTTAATCAAAATTACTATTATTATAATTAAAACATAAGAAAATATTTCTTTAAATAACTTCTTTTTATCCTTTTCCATTATTTCCACCTAAAACAAAAAAATAAGGCTTGGCCTTATTTTTGTCCTCTTTCTTTAATACGGTATCCGCCAACCATACCTCTAAGGAATGTAAGTTTTGCACGTCTTACTTTACCTCTACGTACAACTGTAATACCTGCTAATTTAGGTGAATGCATTGGGAATGTTCTTTCAACTCCTACACCACTAGACATCTTACGAACAGTGAAGGTCTCAGAAACTGAACCACCGCGTCTAGCAACTACAATACCTTCAAAAGCTTGAATTCTTTCTCTTTTTCCTTCGATAATCTTAACATCTACTCTAACTGTATCACCAACACGGAATTCAGGAATGTTAGGATTAATTTGTTTTTCATTAATTTTGTCAATAATATTCATACTAAAGTTCTCCTCTCTAATTCATTCTCACAAATAATCATATTTCCTTTAAAACAGCGGATTATCGCGCTTTGACAGTGATAATTATAACATAGCCACTTCCAAAATGCAACGAAAAATTAAATATTTCATAACTATTCTCTTAAAATAAAAAAGGAAGCTTTATTTTCCTCCAAAATCAGCTTCCTTCATTGTGTACTTATAAATAGCTTCACTATCTTCAACATAAAATTCCGACTTGACACTATTAACTTTCAAATACACAATTGGTTTCTCTAAAGTATCACGTGCATCAAGTAATTCTCCAAAAGAGGCAACCTTAATTAATTTTTTGCTAGCATCAACATTATATTCCCCTCTAGCAATAACAATTAACTTATCATATTCCCTTAAAATTCTATTTAATTTCTTTTGATATAAACTACTCGTTCCAATTACTTTATAAACTAAATCTGATAATTTAATAATTCCAAGTAAACCAATTAGAATAAAAATTAAACCAACAATTGCATAAGATGTATTTAAATTATCCCAAGCACTTACTTTTTCTACATCAAGTAATTGCTTTTCATTTTCAGTTATTGTTCTCTCAATATTAAATGTCGTATTAGAAATAGACATATCTAAAGCTGAAACTCGCTTAATAGAAGTACCATTATCAACATAAAATACAACTTCTAAAGTAGCGTAACTTGAAAGACCAAACTGATTATTGTAATTATTAACATAATCAACATATTTCTTAATAGGAATATCAACATCTACTAAAAAATCAGCTTTTTTAGAAAAGACAGAATAATTAGTTCTATCAACTAAAACATCTTCAACTGTATTTAAGACCTTTCCATTCTCATCCTTTGCAATAACGACTTTCGCAACAACATAATAATCTAAGGTTTTCTCAACCTCTTCACTGTAATTCACCGTATACTTAAATGTTGTTGGTACTCTCTCAGCTATGGCTGTCAAATATTCCATATCCTCATCTAAGCAACTAGTAGCATAGTATTGACTATAAGTCTCTTCATTAATACAAACATTATAATTTATGCTACTTTTCTCATCATATGTAACTGTCGCAGCTTTAGCATCTGTCACTGTTTTAAAAATAAGAATCCCAGCTACAAAGAAAGAAATAATAATGAATACTACCCAACCAAGAACTCTCTTTTCAAAACTAATATGTCTTCTTGCATTGACATCAACCGTGTCGGTTGGACGTGGGATAATTTCCTCAACCTCCGAAGTTGTCTCCACTGTAACCACATCAGTATCATCATCATAAACTTTCTCGTCTTCATCCTCATTTATATAATGATAATCTTCTAATACTTCATCTTTATTTTCTAAGCCATCAGCTTCGGTTGTAAAATTAAATTTATCACTTTTATTATCTTCATCATTATCATCAGCAAATCTAAATCTATTAACTTTTACTTGAATGAAATCATCTTCATCCTTATCCTCTTCTACCGATGGCATCTGAAGTGTAATGTCCTCTAGTTCAAGCATACCATCATCTATATTATTTCCAATATGACAAGTTCTATCAGGAACAACTAAAACATCAGCACGTAAACTTTCTCCATCCACAGAAAGTTCTTCTACCGCCTCTTCTACTTCTCTTGCTAAACGTATAGCCTTCTCTCTCTTAGCTAGTTCTCTTTCTTTCGCTCTATTCTGAAGTGTCCTATTCTTATTTTTATTTCTATTTCTACTAAGTACTTTTTTAGGTTGTGCATTCTTACTCTTATTTTCCACTTATATCACCTCAATAGCTTCTACTAATACCCCTCTATCATAAATAAAGTATATCATATTTTTCTATATAAACAACTAAAAATCAACCGAAAATCTCCTCTATTTTTCTACTACATCAATATTAAAACTAAATTGATCAATATGTACATTTAACTCATCATCTCGATTATCACCTAAATAAGTAATTTCAATATCTGCCACCATACAAGTTTGCGCTTCCAACAAAGTTCCACTAACAATTTCTAAACCGCTATTAGTAAATTTTTTTGAAATTCTTACATTTCCACAATCCAACTCGTTACCATCTGAATCACTACAAACCATATTACCGTTAGTAATTTTATCAACGACCACATCTTCAGAATTTTTATTACAGAGCCTCAAAGCATAACGTACTTTATCATTCGTTGTTTTAAATTTCACATTAACATCAGAAATAGTTAATGCATCATATCGAGGACCTGATTTAATAAAATTACCATGCCCACTAACTACTACCCTTTGAGCTACAACAGCCACATTTTCTAGTACTTTTTTTCTATTCTCATAAGAACTAATAACAGAAACTTTAGTAGCCACACTCAATATAATTGTCACTAAAGAAATTATCATCAGTAACACACCACATATCATCAGTAAGAAATCCCTACTTCTTGCTTTTATCATTCAAATCACCAACTATGCTTGTTCTGCCACCAATACCAAATCTAAATCTGTAATTTCCATCTCTGTAATAGCATTTCCAAGATATTCTACTTTCAAAACAACTTCTTTACTAGTTCCACTACTAATAATATCACCAACATTTACGGCTGTTCCATCACTATATGTAAGTGTATAGTCAACACTATTACAAGCATCAGTTGATGAATTCATCTCCGTAACGACACAAGTTGGTCGTATTTTACTTAAGAACTTTATCTCTGCATCAATAGTCCCACTATTCCTAATTCTAAACTTATAACTAACACTATCATTCTTTCTCATCAATACAATCGATGTATTTGAAAGACTAGTTGAATTTAGTTGAACCTGCCCAGCCGCCGTTGCTGTCCCATTCGTAAAAACATTTAAATCCGCAAATTTCACATTCCAGACACTTTTTTCAGCCTTAGTAGTAAGTGAAACATTCATCGCAATGCAAGCAAATACTATTCCTACTACGGACAACCCCAATGCAAAAAATGTCATCATTTTTAATTCTTTATTTTTCTTTAACATTATCTTCACCCTCTTATCCTATTATGACTATACCACAAATTAATATTTTCTTCAATCACGAAAAAAAGAAATTAAAAATAATCTCTTTTATTTTCCTTTCCCACTCGTTCTAGATACAATCATTTCTTCTCTTATTTCCAGCAATCTCTTTTCAGCTTCTTTTTTTAGAGTTGACAACTGCTTAGACATAAGTTCTAATTCTTTTCGCTTTAAATATTCACGATATTTAATTTTAATTTCTAATCTAAACTTTTCAATATGATTTAAAGCTTCGCGAAAAGAATCTCCTGAGGCATCATCACTAACAATCAATTCTGTCAAAAGAGGCACTAATTTGCTATACATATTCATTACTTTTTTTGTAGCCGGACCAATTGCCAACTTTTTATCAACAACATTAATAACTTTAATTATTTCACCATTAATACTAAAGCCTTTTCGTGAAGACATCAAAAAATATGAAAAAGGATTCCATTCAAGTATTTCTCCACTATTTTTTTCCCTTTTAACAGCATACATAATTATCACCTACTTTTCTAATAAGTCTGGTCTTCTTTCCTTCGTTTTTTTAATACTTTCTGCTAATCGATATTCTGCAATTTTTTTATGATCTCCTGATAATAAAACATCCGGCACACACATACCTTTATATTCTCTTGGTTTAGTATAAGTTGGATAATCCAATAAATTATTACTAAAAGAATCATTCCTGTGACTTTCCTCTTCAATAACTCCTGGTATTAATCTTACAATTGAATCAACCAAAACCATTGAAGCTAATTCTCCACCTGTAAGAACATAATCTCCAATACTAAGTTCTAAATCACAAATACTTCGTATTCTCTCATCAAAACCCTCATAATGTCCACAAATAATTATCAAATGCTCACACTTGCTCAATTCATAAGCCCGCTTTTGCTTATAAACCTCTCCATCCGGTGTCATCAAGATTACTAGAGACTGCTCTGTCCTTAAACTAGCCACACAATCAAATATTGGTTGGCATGTCAAAACCATTCCTGCTCCTCCACCATAAGGCGTATCATCAACTTTATTATGTGGATCAGTTGTATAATCTCTAAAATTATGAATATTAATTTCTACTTTACCTTCTAAGATAGCTCTTTTAATAATCGACTCATCAAAAATTCCTTGATACATATTAGGAAATAACGTCAAAATATCTATTTTCATTCACTTCATCACCTACATTCCACTAATAAGTTCCACTAAAATCTCTTGTTTTTGCTTATCAACTTTTTTCACCATAGGACTAGTGTAAGGGATTAATACTTCTTCTGAAAATTTTGCTCGAATAATTTTATTACTCGGACTAGCATAAAAAATCTCAGTTACCACTCCCGTTTCACCATCTGTCGTAATAATTTGATAATTAATTAACTCATCATCCAACACCTCGTCATCATCAAGCTTTAACAAATCACTATCAAAATAAACTTTTTTCTTCATTAAAAATAATACTTCATTAATATCCTTAAAATCATTAAGCGTTACCATTTCAAAATTCTTATGATGACGATAAGACTTAATAACAAACTCTTCATCATCAATTATTAGTTTTTCACCTACCACAAAAACTTTACTCTTAAATTGAAAATCACTTAATATTTTAATTTCCCCCTTGATTCCATGAGTAGAAACAATTTTTCCAACCAAAACTTTCTTCATTTTTATCTCCCTAATTCATACAATAATATTGAAGTTGCAATCGCAACATTTAAACTTTCCACCTTTTCATTCATCCTAATATACAAATTTTTGGTACACAAATCTTTTAACTCTCTTCTAACCCCTTGACCTTCATTGCCCATAATAAGTGCAAATTTTTCTCTTTCGTTTTCTGATAAAGCTCTAACATCTTCCCCAGACTCAACATCTGTCCCATAAATTAAAATTCCTTTTTCCTTTAAAGTGGTAACTGCTTCTAAACCATCCATCATTATAATATTCATATGAAAAATCATTCCTTGCGCAGCACGTAAAACCTTTGAATTATATAAATCTACCGTTTTTTCCGTTAAAATAATCGTCTCAATATTAAAAGCCAAAGCACTTCTAATAATAGTTCCTAAATTGCCAGGATCTTGTATCCCATCTAAAACTAAGTATTTTTTCCCTTTTAATTCGCACTGTTTCTTCTTTCTACATAATGCCATAATCTCAGGTGGACACTCCATTGAAGAAATTTTCTTCATAACATCTCGACTATAATAATTTACATTTTCATAAAAAGAAGCAACATTCAATCCTTCCAGCGCAATTATCTCATCAATAACTCCCGCCTTATAAGCCTCCATTACTAGGTGTTCACCTTCAACAATATATTGATTAAATTCATCACGATATTTACGCTTCTGTAACTTACAAAACTTCTTCACACGATCATTTTCCAAACTAGTAATTATCAAAATTCCTTCATCTCCTCTCGATACTTTTTATAATCTTTCATATTTTCTCCAACTAATTTCCAAAAGTTAGCTGAATGATCACCATAAATTAAGTGACTGAGCTCATGTACAATAACATAATCTAAATACTTAGTATCCCTTTTAATTAGTTCCAAATTAAGTGTAATAACCTTTGTTCTAATATTACAGACACCCCAACGACTAGTCATTTTTCTAATTCGTAAAGCTGGATACGGAATTCTTCGTGAAAACTTTTCATACATTTGATCTAAATGTTCTTGAAATAATATTTTTGCTTGTTCTTTATACCATTTATCTACATCCAACTTTTTATTTATAAAAACTTTATCTTCACCAAAAGTTATATCACTAAATGATGCATACACTACATCATACTTCTTTCCTAAATAAAAAAAACCTTCATTATTACTTTTTTTCTTTTCTTGTGCTTCAATCATTTTAACTATTTTTTCATAATTATCTTCAATTAACTTTAAAATAGTACGATCGCTTGTAAATTTATTAGTTGTAACTTGAACTGTCAAATCTTTTTTTACCCTTATATAAGTATTTCTGTTACCGGGTTTCTTTTCAATTACAATATTATAAAAAGTTCCCTCAACATCTAACTTCATACTAATCACCACCTTTATTTTACAATAAAACTTAAAAAAAATAAAGTTTTCCCTTGACATAACCTTTAATAATAAAATATTTGTATAAAATTTTTTTCTTTAGCAACACTATATATATGAGGAGGAATACTATGTCAATAAGAGAACACATAATTAATAATTTTAAAGGAGACGACTTTGCTGCTTTAAAAGCTGCTATTGATGAATCAATTGAATCAAAAGATGAAATAACCTTACCTGGTTTAGGTGTGTTTTTTGAACTTGCCTGGGAAAGTGCCGATCAAGAATTAAAAAATACTCTCATTGAATTAATTAAACAAAATATTCAAAAAGGACCTACTATTTAAAAGTAAGTCCTTTTTCTTTAAAATTCTACTAATTCAATATTCTTTATATCTATTAATATCCAATCAATATCCCCAGCTACCATAGAAGTCTTACAATAAGTACAAATCCCATTCTCATCAAAATCAACCACCGCCCCACAATTAGGACAATTACTACTTGCTAAATCCCGATCATATTTACTTCTTAGTCCCTTTTTCCGCATAAAAGTCATAATATATGGAACATCACCACTATTTTTATTTAAAGATTGTTCTAATAACTCTCTACTTTTAAATACCGTATCATCAAAATTTCTATCCATTCTTGCAGTTAAAGCAACTACTAAAATTTCTCTATCGCCTTCAACTCTAAAATCTTTTAATAAGACCCCTTTAATTCCAACATTTTCTCTCTTATCAACTATCCCCTTATTAATCAAATCTTTAATTTTAATACTATGCTCATAATAAAGATTATCTGCCTCTAATAATCGTAATGCTAGGTAATCATTATTTGACCAAGCTTTTTGAATTAACATAAACACACTTCTCACAAAAGTCTTAAATTCTGTCTTAGAAAAAGTATTATCCACCATCAAAATTTTCTCTAATACTTCCGCTTCTGTTAATGGATAAATTTCTGAGATTAAGATTCTTCCATCTTTATCTTTATCCATTTGATTATATTCTCTTCCCACAGCAATTCCTTCTACTCCCATTCCATTCTTATATCTAATTGGTTTTCCCTTCTCATTTACTGTTTGCTGAACTAAGGACTTCTTAAGTATTCTCTCATCAATATTACTTATATCATCATAATAATCATAATACCCCCTGTGTCCAATACTATCTTGAATAACCTTTTTTCTAAATTCCAATTCTCTTTCTTCACTAAACATTTTTTGACGATGCAATTCTAGATTTTTTTCCTGTTCTTCCTTAAGTTTTTGAACTTCTTCCCCTACTTTAACTTTCCTATCTAATACTTTAAATATCCTATCAATTAAAACAGTTCCAAAAACTAGTCCCCCTAATCCATAAAAAACACCAAATTCATCAGATTCTATTAATCCCCTTAAAAAAATATTTAATAAAACCATTGAAACCAAAACCGCCAAGGCTAAATATATAGTTTTCAAAATATTAGCGTCCTGTTTATTTAAATATTTCTTATCATTACTTTCTTTCATACACTTCACCTATCTTAAATTATAGCACAAAAAAGACTCTAAGAAATACTTAAAGTCTTTTATTTTACTTATCACGTAATTTTGCATTATGACTATTTTCTACCTTACTAATAATTTCATTAAATATATTCATAACCTCATCATCAGTAAGTGTTCTAGAAGGATCCATAAAATTAAGCTTGAATGCTATACTCTTTTCATCTTCCAAAACATTTTCTCCAGTATAAACATCAAATACCGAAATACTTTGTAATAATTTTCCTCCGGTCTTTTTAATCGTATCCATTATTTCTCCTGCTGTAACATTTTTCTTCACTATAAATGCTATATCTTTTGAAATTGATGGAAATTTTGGAATATCTTTATAAGTCATTCTACTTGGGAAATTACTTAATAACTTACTTAAGTTAATTTCAAATACATAAACATCATCTCTTAAAACATTGGGATGAAGTTTCCCTATCACACCTATTTCTTTTCCCTGCAAAACAATACGAGCACTCTGCCCAGGATGTAATTCGGCTGGTACATTATCAGCAACAAAACTATATCTACCACTAAAACCTAAATAATCAAGTAACTCTTCAACAACCCCTTTAATAATATAAAAATCCACTCTTGAATTATTAATATCTAAATAATAATCTCCCGTCATTAAACACGCTAATTTCAAATCTTCTTTATATTCATTACCTTCTTTATAAAAACCTTTGCCTACTTCAAAAATTGAAATATTAATATTATTACGTGCTTTATTATATAAATAAATTTCTTTTAACGAATAAAGTAGACTATATCTTAGCGTATTACGATCCTCACTCATTGGATCGGCAAGACTAATACTTTCAAATTTATCCGTCGTAAATTTATAAACTTCCCCCTGAGGAATTAAAGTATAGCTACAAGTCTCATTTAAACCAAGTGCCACCATCTTATCTTTAATTGCTCTCTTTGTCTTATCATAACTACCCGTAACTACATTTAATATTGGTAATTTTCCCTTAATGTTATCCATACCATAAATTCTACCGACTTCCTCAATTAAATCCTCAACAATTGTTACATCAAGTCTTCTAGTTGGAACAACAACTTCAAGAATTCCATTAGAGCCTGTTACCTCGAAGCCTAAATCCTTAAAAATAGCAATAACTGTCTCTTCTGGGATTTCAATACCAAGTACTTTGTTAATTTTTTCTACTGTAATTTGAATCTTCTTATCTTCTTTAACTGTTTTATCATAAACACTCATACCACCAACAATTTCTGCATCAGCATACTTTTCTAATAAAGAACAACTTCTTTCAATTGCTAAATAAGTTCTCTTTGGATCTAAGCCTTTTTCAAATCTATTAGAAGCTTCACTTCTCAAAATCTTCTTTGAAGTTTTTCTGACCTTAACACTGTCAAAAATAGCTGACTCAATTAAAATATTTTTCGTATCATCTACAACTTCAGTCGAAAGACCTCCCATTACCCCAGCCAAGCCAACTGCTTCTTTTTTATTAGCGATAACAATATCTTGCTCAGACAAAGTTCTTTCTTGACCGTCAAGAGTTGTAAGTTTCTCATCATTTCTAGCTTGTCTAACAATTAAAGTATCCCCTAATCTATCAGCATCATAATAATGTAGCGGTTGCCCTGTCTCTAACATTACATAATTAGAAATATCAACTACATTATTAATAGGACGAATTCCACTAGCTATTAATCTATTTTTAATAAACTCTGGACTCTCTTTAATTGTTACATTTTTTACCATTTTTCCTAAAAACAATGGACAACTATCAGTTTCAACCAAAACCTTAAACTGCTTATTTATATCATCAGAATTTTCTTCATAAGCAACATCTATTTCTTTAACTCCTTTTTTGTAAATAGCTCCTAGTTCATAAGCCATTCCTAAAACACTCAATAAATCTCCTCTATTAGAAGTAAGATCAAAATCAATTACTTCATCATCCAAGCCCAATACCTTAATTGGATCATCTCCTACTTTAGCACTAATATCCAACTCACAAATTCCATTTTTATCCTTATCTTCTAAGAACTTATTATCGAGACCTAACTCTGCCTTAGAACAAAGCATCCCATTGGATTCTACCCCTCGAATGACACCTTTTTTTATCTCGCCACCAGGAAGTTTAGCCCCGACTAAAGCTACGATTACCTTTAATCCTTTTCGAACATTAGGAGCTCCACAAACAATATTTAAGGTTTCTGTTCCAACATCAACTTTACAAACATGCAAATGATCTGAATCAGGATGTGGTACACACTCCAAAACTTCACCAATTACTAAATTAGTACAATTAATTAATTTACCAGCACTATCATATTCATTTCCAACACTAGTCATTGCGTCAGCAATTTCATTAATAGTTAACTCCGGATCTAAATCAATATAATCATTAACAAATTTTCTACTTAATTTCATAATTATTCATCCTCCTTCCTATCAAACTGTTCAATAAATCTAATATCATTACCATAAATAGTTCTAATATCTGGAATTCCGTATTTAAACATCGCAAAGCGATCCATTCCTGTTCCAAACGCAAATCCTTGATACTTAGTACTATCATAACCACTCATCTCTAAAACATTTGGATGTACCATTCCTGCTCCAAGAACTTCAATCCATCCAGTCTGCTTGCATAATGCACATCCTTTACCACCACATTTAAAACATGTAACATCAACCTCAACTGATGGCTCTGTAAATGGGAAGAAACTTGGTCTAAATCTAACCTTAGTTTTTTCTCCTAATATTGTCTTACAAAACAATTCTAATGTTCCCTTTAAATCAGCCATTGAAATATTTTCATCAATAACCAATCCTTCAATTTGCATAAATTGATGTGAATGTGTCGCATCCTCATCTCTTCTATAAACTTTTCCTGGACAAACTATTCGAATTGGTCCTTTTTCTTTATTATCTTCCATTGCCCTAACTTGTGCTGTAGAAGTTTGACTACGCAACAAGAAATTTTCGTACTCATCCTTTAAATAAAAAGTATCTTGAGCATCCCTTGCTGGATGTCCTTTTGGAAGATTAAGCTTTTGAAAACAATTTTCATCACTTTCAATTTCTGGTCCTTCGTAAACCGTATATCCCATCGAAACAAATAAATCCTCAAACTTCTCCGTAATTCTTGTCATCGGATGTTTACTTCCTCGTTTAACTTTTTTACTAGGTAAAGTAATATCAATAGTCTCTTTCTCTAACTTTTCATTTAGCAAACTTTCTTCAAACTTATTTTTCTTCTCTTCATAAGCATTATTAAACAAAGTACGTATTTCATTAACCTTTTGACCAAATTCTTTTTTTTCCTCATTTGGAATGTCTTTAATCATTTGATTAAGTTCAGTAATTTTTCCTTTTTTTCCTAAATACTCTACTTTCAAATCATTTAGTTCTTTTAAATTACTAACTTTTTCTAAATCTTCAATTAAAGTGTTCCTTATTTCTTCAATTTTCATATCAATACATCTCCTTTATTTCTTTTATCCTACCAATACTTTTAACTTTTCCTCTGTCAAAGTTTGTTTTTCCTTTTGGATTATAATATATAACATCTATTCCAAATTTCATTGGTCCTAAAACATCATTTTCTAAGTCATCACCAATCATAACACATTCATCTTTTGAATAATCACCGCATGCATTATAGTAACTCTCCCTAAAAGGTTTCATATAAGTACTACCACCATAAACCTGATCAAAATAACCACTCAATAAACATCTTTCTAATCTTTCCCTTTGAACATCAGTAAACCAATTAGTAAGAACCACCATACTTTTGCCTTGCCTTTTTAAATAATCCAAAATCTCATATACATCATCGATGACACAGATATCCGCTTCAACTAGTGCCTCACACCAACCCTTAACCATTTCATTTGTGATCACTACCCCACTTTCTTTCGTTAAGAAACGACTAAAAGTATCAAAATCATATCGTGGAAATTTTTTTTCATATTCACTAACCATTTGGCTAATATTAGGAACAAATAATTGTGCATCTTGCTTTCCTAAAACACTTTCAAAATAATCGTGTTCATATGAATAATCACTTTTTAATAATGTTCCATCTAAATCAAATATAAATCTCTTTTTCTCCATAACATTCCCCCAAAAAAAAGTAACTACAATATAAGGACGAATTACTCGCGGTACCACCTTATTTCATAGTTACTACTATACTCTCAAATCTTCTTAACGCGAAGCAACGCTTACTGTTAATAAGAACTCCCAGGACGAATTCATTACCTATATCTCTTTGTTTCCACCTACCACAAAGTCTCTATAATCCAATCAGTAATTACTACTTCCTGATCAACATCGATATGAGTAGATTATATCACACTTTTCCAAAATTTAAACCTTAAAATCTAAATTTTTCTAAAAAAGAATTACTAAACTGTTAGTAATTCTTGTTCTTTCTCTTTTAACTTTGCTTCAACCTTCTTATTATAGTCATTTACCATCTCCTGAATATCTTTTTCCATACCCTTTTCCTGATCTTCTGGTAACTCTAACTTTTCAACATCTTCTAATCCTTCACGTCGAATATTTCTAATTGTTACTTTCGTTTCTTCAGCTAACGCTTTTACCTGTTTTACAAGTTCTTTTCTTCTTTCTTCAGTAAGTTCTGGAATAACTATACGAATTGTTTCACCATCATTTCCTGGATTATATCCTAAGTTCGAAGCCAAAATCGCCTTTTCAATTCCAGATAAACTTCCCTTATCAAAAGGCTTAATCAACAATTGTCTAGCCTCTGGTACTGAAATAGTTGCTAATTGCTTTAATGGTGTCATACTTCCATAATAATCAACCATTACTCCATCTAAACTAGCGGGATTAGCTCTTCCTGCTCTTACAGTTGTAAATCTTTTTTCTAATGTTTCAATCGCTTTATCCATTTTTTCTGTAAGTTCCAACATAATCATGTCGTTATCCATATTAATTCATCTCTCCTTAATTTATACAACTATTATATTATAAATTTTCCGATAAATAAAGAAAAATCTAGAAGTTTATTACTCATAAACGTTCTAGATTAGAAATTGCTGCAGAAGTTCCATTATTTGCCGAAGATGGAGAATTAGAAAGCGGCGTAAGTTTTGGGATTGCAGCCTGTTCTACCGTCGCACTAGGATTCATTTCTAAAACCGGTTTTATAGTCGGTGTCTGATTTAAAACTTGATTATTAACACCATCACCAATTAATTGCAACTGTAAAACTGGAGTTCCATCACTCTCTACCTTTTTTTCAACGGCAGTATGATCTTCCACAGAAAACTTCGCTGATAATCTATCTTCTTCTTTCTTTTTCTCTTCTCTTTTTCCTTTCTCTGTTAAAGAGGACTTTGAAAACTTTGGCTTTTTCAAAGCTTCTTCACTAAATGCTGTCGGTTCTTGTACCATATTAAGATTTTCCTGTTGTTTAACTAAACTTAGAATTTTTTGAATATTATCAGGTGTCATTGGCGGAAAATCTTCTATCCTTCCACTAAATAAAGAATTTAATTTTTGCTGAGGCGTCTGTTCTTGTACTGTATTTACAGTTCCTTCATTTAATAGTTTTTTTATTCTTGCATCAAATGTTGTAAACTCATTATCAACTAACCCTAAATGAACAACCGTTCCAATTTTATCATGATCAAACAAAGCCACGTCTTCGCCACCTAGATTACCTTCAGGATATAAACAAGCTACATAATCATAAGTTTTATTAATATCTTCAGGTACCGCCGCACAATAACCAGTAATCATAAGTCTTTTAGATGCACCCTTAAGCAGTACTACCGACCCAATTGGCAAATATTTCTCCTTCATCTTATCTCAACCCTTCTAATAATTCTTTTAATTTATACCACACAACTTATCACTAGTATATTCTCCACTATTATCACTAATACTATAGACAAACTCTATACATCTACCATTAGTCTTAGTATCTAAAAACTGGAAAGTAATTTTATCACTAGTAGCTTTACTAGAATAAAACTTCCCTATATTATTGATTATACCATAATCATATAATTTTTTGCCATTAATTAATGAAAGTTTTATTTTATTATTTTCCTCAATTAAGAAATACTCACCATTAACACTTCCATGAATATTACTACCAGCAAAATATTCTTTTCCATTGAAATCAAATACTCTACCATTTCCATCCTCTACAGTACCTAAAATATATTTTCCATTTAAAGTTAACTCATCGAATTCAAGAGGAATAACCGTTTTATTACTAGTATAATCTATAACCCCATATTTATTACCATCTGAAACACCTATTAAACTACCACTGATTACTTTAATACTATTTCTCTTAGTAACTGACTTACTAATATCAGCTACTAAATAACTATACATTGGTGATATTATTTGCTCACCAGATAACTTATAAACACCCCAAAAGTCATCTACTAATACAGCTACATAATTAGTATCATATACCTTATCACTAAGTTTAATTGGAACGATCTCTTTATAGTTTAAATTACTAAGTGCCTTAGTATTATTCATAAAGTTCTTCATTTGTACTAAACCACTGATATCATAATAAACCACATAATCATCTAATAAATATACCCCTGAATAACTATCACCACAATCGACTTCATAAACATTATAAAGTGGTTCTTTAGAAGCACTAGGTTTACTAAGTGTAGCCTTGCCACTACTTTTTTCAACATAAACTTTTAACGCATTACTTAAAATTTCTTGTAACTCTCCATAAGAATACTTAGTCATAATCCCATTAATACTACATTTATTCAAGTAAAGACTGCCATCATTATATATTTCATGTTCATGACATTTTATCTTTTCTTCTGTCTTAACTAATTCTGCCGCTACATCATACTCCAATAAAGTATTACTAATTTCCAATTCCTCTTTAATAACCTTTTCCAAAGCCTCTCCATACTTATTAATCAACTTTTTCTTCTGCTTTTCTGTCAATTCTTTCTCTGTGACTATTTTTTCACTATCTTTATCGTTACTTCCAGTTAAAACAAAAAAAGCAATAATCATAAAAATAATTAAAATAACAGCTATTACTAAAATTATTATTATTTTAATTTCTTTTTTTAATTTCTTCTTATTTTTCTTAAGGGGCTTCCCATCCACAAAAGTATCAGACATTTCACTATCTTCTTCTCTAGTAGCCTCTACCTCATCCATTTCTAATTCCACTTTATCTTTAATTGTTTCTTCTAATATTTCAAGTTTTTCCTTCTCATTAAGCTCTTCAATTACATCATTTATTTTTGTGGTTTCACCAGATACAATAGCAGCATCTTGAACAACTTCTGCATCAAATATTTTTGTATCAGTATCTTCAGCCGTCTTAAATTCTCCCGTTTTTTCTAATGTTTTCGTTCCGGCCGCCTCATGTCTCCCCCGCTCACATCTTCGACCGGTCGCATATTTTTTATTTTCATCCATATTAGATACTTTATCAAATTTCTTCAATTGTTCATCAAGCATCTCAATTATGTCCTCATCTCTAGCCAAACCTCATCACCTCTATAATAAAGAGTATATCAAAATTTACTCAAAAGAAAAAGAACTTCTCATAATAAGAAGTTCTAAAAATGTCAACTTTATTATCCATTAATTTGAGCCATAACTTCATCCGCAAAATTTTCTTGACGCTTCTCAATTCCTTCACCAACAGCAATTCTAACCATTGATAATACTTCACCGCCATTATTTTTTACATAATCAGCTACACTCATACCAGAATCCTTAATAAAAGCTTGTTCTACTAAACAAATTTCTTTATAAAATTTATTTAAACGACCAGTAACCATCTTTTCAGCAATATCTTCAGGTTTTCCTTCAGCCATAACTTGTTCTTTAATAATTTTGGCTTCTCTTTCAACAACCTCAGCTGGAATACTATCTCTATTTAATCCTGTTGGATTCATAGCACATGCTTGCATTGCAACATCCTTGGCAACTTCTTCATTAGCACCTCTAACTACTACAATAGTTCCAATTTTTCCACCCATATGCTTATAAGTACCAAAAACAGAATCATCTTCTTTTGTTACTTTTTCAAATCTTCTAAAGCTAATCTTTTCTCCTATTTTAGCAACTAATGAAACTAACTTATCATTAATAGTTTCTCCACCATCTTCAATAGCTAAAACATCATCAACTGTCTTAACATCATTAGCTAAAATTTGATCAGCTAAATAATCTACAAAATTAGTAAATTCTTCATTTTTAGCAACAAAGTCAGTCTCTGAATTAACTTCTAACATAACTGCTGTGTTTCCATCAACTTTAATTTGGCATAAACCTTCAGCAGCAATTCTAGATTCTTTTTTTGCAGCCTTAGCAATACCTTTTTCTCTTAACCAATCAATAGCTCTCTCCATATCACCATTGTTTTCTTCTAGAGCTTTCTTACAATCTAACATTCCTGCTCCAGTTTTTTCTCTTAACTCTTTTACATCACTTGCTTTAAACATGTATATATCCTCCTTTTGTTTTTTCCATAATAATTATAACTTATTTTATTAAATTTCAAAATATTTTTTTACTAACTAGATACAAAAAAGGATGGTTCCCCATCCTCCTACCTAATCTTTACCATAATTATTTAGTTAAAGCTTCAATAATTTCAGCCTTTTTCATTCCTGCAACATTTACATCTCTGCTTGCAGCTACCTCTTTTAGTTCAGCAACTGTCATCTTTGAATAATCAACCACTTCAGTTTTTTCAGTTTCTTCCACAGTTTCTTCTTTTACTTCTTCTTTAACTTCTAAAGCTACTGTTTCTTCTTTTTTTGCAGCCTTTGTTGCAGCCTTATTTCTATCTTCTTCGCTTACATAATCAACGATTTCATTACCATTAACTTCAGCAATAGCATTAGTTAAAACACCAATTAATAATTTAACTGAACGAACTGCATCGTCATTACCAGGAAGAACATAGTCTACCATATCAGGATCACAGTTAGTATCAACAATACCAAACACTGGAATTCCTAAAATACGAGCTTCTTTAATTGCTATTTCTTCTTTACGAGGATCTACAATAACCATAGCTTGAGGCATTCTCTTCATTTCACGAATTCCTCTTAAATTTTTATTTAATTTATCATATTCCTTTTTAATTTGAATAACTTCTTTTTTAGGAAGAGCTTCGAAAGTTCCATCTTTTTCCATATTTTCGATTTCTTCCATTCTTCTAATTCTAGAACGAATTGTTTTAAAGTTAGTTAGTGTCCCACCTAACCATCTTTCATTTACAAAATAGTTATTGGTTCTAGTAGCACATTCTTCAGCAGCTTCTTGAGCTTGTTTTTTAGTCCCTACAAATAATACTTTACCACCTGCAGCAGCAATCTCTTTCATAGCAGCGTAAGCTTCTTCTAACTTCTTTACTGTTTTTTGTAAATCGATAATATAAATATCATCTCTTGTAGTGAAGATATATTCCTTCATTTTTGGATTCCATCTTCTCTTTTGGTGTCCAAATTGTACACCAGCTTCTAATAAATAATTCATTGATACAATTGTCATATATTTTCTCCTTCGTTTTTATCTTCTATTAGTTTCCACTACCTATCACCTTACGGCACGAAATAAGCAAATCCACTAATATGTTTATTTTTATTTAGTTAAAGCTTCAATAATTTCAGCTTTTTTCATTCCTGTTACAGAAATATTCTTGCTTGCAGCTACTTCTTTTAATTCCACAACTGTCATCTTTGAATAATCAACTGCTTCAGTTTTTTCCTCTTTTACTTCTTTTTTAGCAGCCGTCTTTACTGTTTTAGTTTCTTTTGCTGCTCCAATTGTAACTTCTCTACCAGTCACTTCTGTTGACTTAGTAATCTTACCAGCTTTACCATCTTTTGCAATCTTAACTAACTCACTAAACATTTTTGGATCATTAATAGCGATTTCTGATAACATCTTTCTATTAATTTCAACACCTGCCTTAGTTAAACCTTCAATAAATCTAGAGTAACTAATTTCGTTTTGACGACAAGCAGCATTGATACGAGTAATCCATAATTTTCTAAAATCTCTCTTCTTTTGCTTTCTGTCTCTAAATGCATATTGTCCAGAATGCATTAATTGTTCTTTTGCGGTTTTATATAATCTATGTTTACTACCAAAGTAACCTTTAGCTGCTTTTAATACTTTTTTATGACGAGCTTTAGTAACTGCTCCATTTTTAACTCTTGCCATTTTTCTTCCTCCTTCAATTATTTAGATTAGATTATATTCTTTAATCTATTTTGATCTGCTTTACTTAAATTAGATCCTTTTCTATTCTTTCTATTAACATTTTGTGATTTAGAACCTGTATTATGTCTACTTCCAGGTTTTCCAATTTTATAATCATTCTTACGTGCTTTAATTACTTTAGCTGTACCCTTATGTGTTTTAATTTTTGGCATAATTTTAATCCTCCTACTTTTATTTATCTTTCTTTGGTACTAACAACATTGACATTGTTCGACCGTCTAACTTAGGCTTTTGCTCTATATCCGCATAATCTGTAACACGAGATGCAAAACGTTCTAGAACCTCTCTTCCCAACTCAGTATGTGCCATTTGGCGACCTTTAAACCTGATTGTAAGCTTAATTCTATCACCTTTTTCTAAGTACTTAGTAGCATTTCTAAGCTTAGTTTCAAAATCACCTACATCGATAACTGGTGACAATCTGAACTCTTTTAGCTCAGACATATTAGCTTTTTGTCTTTTTAATGCTTCTTTCTCCTTTTTTTGTTTTTCATAACGATACTTATTATAGTCCATTACTTTACAAACTGGTGGATTAGCATTAGGACTAAGTAGTACTAAGTCTAAAGAAGCGTATGATGCTAACGTCATAGCATCTTGAATTGACTTAACTCCAACTTGTTCCCCATTTGGTCCAATAACCAATACTTCACGAGCCTTAATCTGTTCATTAATCAACAAGCCATTCTTATTGTTTGCGATAAAAAACACCTCCATTAATAAGAAAAGCGGATATAAATTTTATATCCACTTCAAAACCTAGTATTATTAAATTAAATAATTACTTTCGGCATTTTACCCATCGCTACTCGCTGATCGGGTGGATATAAATCTCTTTCCTTTTTTCTCGACTAGTAATATTATATGCACAAGAGTTTTATTTGTCAACAATTATTTTATCATTTTTACTATCACGAGTAACAATTACTTAATAACCTCTATATTTCCATACCAATTTTCTACAGTTCCAGTAACAAACGTTGCATCACTTGGACCACCTGTTATACTCTTCCAATTAAACTTTCTTCCTGTTGTATTTATTATCTTTGTTAAATCACTATTAAAGTTGCCCCAAGATATTTCTTTTCTAAATGCATTAGCTCCAATGCTTGTAACTGTACTAGGAATCGTCACTTCTTTCAATTGACATCCCTCAAAAGCACTACCTCCAATACTAGTTACACCTTCTGGTATTGTAACACTTTGCATATATGAATAGTAAAATGTATTATTACCAATAGTTTTAACTGTATTTGGTATAACAACATTAGATTGCTTATAACCGCCATAACCAATAAGTGTTGAATAATTAATCGAACCATTACTATTTCTTTTATATACAAATGGATAATTATAAACTCCATCACCATTATCGATATATGTTAATCTATTCCTAGCAAAAGCAAGATCGCCAATACTAACAACTCCCTTAGGGATCACCATCGTACCAGTAGCAGACAATTCCCTAAATGTACTATTTCCAATTGTCTTAATACCATCAGGAATCGGAATATTATTTCTTTGTGCTCCAGCATAACCAATTAAATTGGTATAATCAATAGAGCCATCACTATTCCTCTTATATATATATCTTTTATTAACGTCACTAACTAAATTATCATTAAACGCTGCCGTTCCAATACTTGTAACCGTATTAGGAATATCCAATTCTGTTAATCTATTTCCTAAAAAGGCATTTGAACCAATAGTCTTCAAACCAACAGGCAAATTAACCTTTCCTATATATGATTGATAGAATGCACTACCACCAATACTTGTAACTGTTTCTGGAATCTTTACTTCCCAATCTCTAATACTCATTCTTTGAAAAGCACCATATTCAATAGTTTTCAATTTAACCCCGTTTACTTCAGCTGGTATCACAAAGACCTTATTATGCTTAAATTCTGATAAATCACCTATATATCCTCTAATAACAGAATAGTCATATGAATCCCCACTTCTCTTATATAGAAAAGATGGATTGCTAATTAAATTATCACAATAAGTACAAGGGCCTAAATTTATAAGTGAATCTGGTATAACAGCAGCTGTTAATAAATTATGTCTAAAAGAATTGGTTCCTGTTGTAGTAATTCCTTCATCCATACTTAGCTCACTAATTTTATTACTTAGAAAAGCTTCTCCATCTATAGTCTTAACACTACTAGGAATATGAACTTTTGTAAGCTTATTATTAGCAAAAGCTCTAAACCCAATCTTCTCTACAGTATCTGGAATAAATACACTTGTAAGGCCTTTATTATTAAATGTATATTGATAAATTTCTTTTACAACTTTTCCACCAACTTCAGAAGGTATAACAATATCTGTTCCACACTCCTCAGTACCTTTAAAATACGTTAAGGTAAGAGAATCAGCATTTTCTTTAAATGAATAACATTTACTTGCTTGTTCTTTTGTCCATGTCAAATATGGTGTAACCTCTTCCATATATCCATTTTCATTAATAAGCATTACTTTCTTTGTTCCATCTAAAGGTACACGATAATTAATATTTGTTCCCTTACTATTGTAAACTTTTGACTTATTAATTTTATCTTCTCGTACAACATCTACTTTCCAACCCGCTTTATCGGAACTAACCCAATAATATTTTGGAGCACTAACATCAACTAATGTCACAGCAACATAAGCATCAGCCCAATTAGCCCAAGGGCTTCTAGCAGTATCATAATCATCTGCTAAATTTTTCAAGTGAATATAATATGTATATTCCGGATTATCAATTTTAAACCTACCGTCAACTACACCATTTCTACCTTCTAACATATATGTCTTTGCATCATTTACGTAAATATTTTTTCTCGAATTTAAAATTATCGCATTAATACCTATAATAGACGTTACAAGTAATATTCCCATTATTGTTATAACAGCCAATAACTCAATCATTGTAAAACCATGTGAATTATTCTTTCTCATCATCTCACCTTTTCCATTATTCTTTTTTCATCTCTACATTTAACTGCTGCCTCAATAAATGCATCTATTATTTTTCTAGAATTATCATCAAATTCATAACTTATCTCTGGATGCCACTGAACGCCTATATTAAAAACAGCAGTTGGATATTCAATAGCTTCAATTACTCCATCCTCACTATAAGCAACAACATTATAATCTCCTTTATCACTTACTTGTCGTAAATGAAAACTATTTACCATAAATTCTTTTTCACCAATAATTTTAAATAATTTACTATCTTCACTTAAAATAACTTTATGTGTAAGCATTGAATCATCATTTTGGCGATGATTAACATCTGTTAAAATATCTGTTAAATCTATCTCACTATTATGACAACTCATTAATTGCATTCCAAGACAAATACCCAAAACTGGTATTTTTTCTTCTATTGCCGTCTTGAGTACAAAACGATCATACTCTGTAAATTTTATTCCCCCAGGAAATAAAATTCCATCACACGCTTTAACAGACAATCTAATTAAGTCTTTTTCTTCTTCAGCAAGAGATGGAAAGAAAGCTCCACCAACTTCAATATAATTTAAATCCTGAACCGGACTAATCGGATAAACAAACCCTCCTGCTTGTAACACCGTCCTTCGTACACTCTCACTCATATAAACAATCGGACGTTCATCTTTCAATCTTTGATATCTAAGCGGTACTCCAATAACTGGTCTCATTTTTATTTCTTCCTTTTCTTATTTTATTTACTATTTAATGCTTTAACTGTTTCTAAATTAACTTCTTTCATTACCTCATTTAAAAAAGTAACTGTTTCTTTATCCCCCATAAGAATAAATTGTGCTGGTGTTAAATCAATTTCTGTACTTCGTTCAATAACATCTAGAGCTCTTTTCTTCTTACGAACAATTTCTGTCGCAGCTGCTAAATCATAAACTCCACTAGCACTATACATTTCAGTATCTTTATAACCAGCATATAATTTATCATGATTGTTTACTTCTAGTAATGCTGCTAAACGACATGCATCAATCCACTCACCAATTTCCTTACTTGGCAATTGAAAAAACTCTTCTTCACTCATACCAATTCTATCTTTTATTACTCTAAAAGTTTGTTTTTCAACACTTTCAGCTCCTACTCCAAAATTAAATATTTCCATATATCCTCCTGCTCATATTACTCTCTCTCATATTTTAATCTTTGCTTAAATGATAACCTTTTTTCCTACATTGTGTCAAGGAAAAAAAAGAGAAAAACTTACCCCAAAAAAAAGAAAAGTAATATTTCACTTTTCTCTTTATAATATCTAGTCATTTTTTAAAACTTAATTTTTTCTTCAATATATTTAACCAATTCATCTACTTTGATTACTTCTTGTTCCATAGTATCACGATTACGAACTGTCACAGTTCCATTATTTAAAGTTTCATCATCTACAGTAACACAGAACGGTGTACCTATAGCATCTTGTCTTCTATAACGTTTACCAATAGATGCTGTTTCATCATAAGTAGTCATAAATGATTTATTAAATTTTGCAAATAATTCTTTTGCCATTTCACCATGATATTTCTTATTTAATGGAAGAACTGCTACTTTATATGGTGCAAGGTATGGTTTAAATCTCATTACTTCACGAGTTTCTCCATTCTCCAATACCTCTTCATCATAACTATTGTCAAGTACTGCTAAAACTGTTCGATCACATCCAACTGTAGATTCAATAATATATGGAACAAATTTTTCATTAGTTTCAGGATCTAAATATTCTTGTGAATTTGAAGAATACTCTTGATGACGTCCTAAATCATAATTAGTTCTATTATGAGTACCATTTATTTCTCCCCATCCGAAACAAAATTTATATTCAATATCACAAGCTTCTTTAGCATAATGTGCCAACTTTTCATGATCATGATATCTTAACTTATCTTCACTAATACCTAAATCCATAAAATACTTTTTAGCATATTCCTTAAAGTATGCATATAACTCACTATCAGTTCCTTCCTTACAGAAAGTTTGATATTCCATTTGTTCAAACTCGATAGTTCTAAATGTAAAGTTTCCAGGTGTGATTTCATTTCTAAATGCTTTACCAATTTGTCCAATACTAAATGGAAGTTTAGCTCTCATACTTCTTTGTACATTTAAGAAATTAACATACTCTCCTTGAGCATTTTCAGGACGAAGATATACCTTGTTTTTCCCATCCTCTGTAACACCTCTATGTGTTTCAAACATTAAATTAAATTGACGAATATCAGTATAATCACTCTTACCGCATTTTGGACATGGTACTTTATGCTCCTTAATATATGTCATCATTTCTTCTTGAGTCATACCATCAGCATGTGCCTCAGGATCAAAATCATCAATTAAGTTATCCGCACGATGTCTCATCTTACATCCTTTACAATCTATTAGTGGATCAGAGAAACTCGAAACATGACCACTAGCTTCCCAAACCCTTGGATGCATTAATATAGCTGCATCAACTTCATACGCATTAGGTCTTTCTTGGATAAATCTTTTTCTCCAAATATCTTTAATATTATTTTTAAGTCTTGATCCTAATGGTCCATAATCCCATGTATTAGCTAAACCACCATAAATTTCACTTCCTTGAAATATGAATCCATATTGTTTACAGTAGTTTACTAATTTTTCCATTGATAAATTTTTCATTTCTATTCCTCCTCATAACATTAACAAGTAATAATTAAAAAACTTCTAGAATACGTAAGGACGAAATTTGCCATTCCGCGGTTCCACCTTACTTATTCTAGAAGAATCTACTCTTGTTTTATACTGCTCTTGGCTTTCCACACCTGTCATCACACTTATCACTTGTTTCTATTAATATACTGAAAAACACTTTACTTGTCAATAACTTCTTTTAATCTTTTCCTCTCATCATGTAGTATTACAATTGATGTGAAACATTTCTATATAAAAAAAGTAATTCAAGTCGTATAATTGAGTTAACCAAAAAACAATATACGAAAGGACTTGAATTACATGACAAGTATATCACAAAACATTAGATATTTACCACATGAATTGAATACTAAATTTTATGCAGTACAATCATATAGAAATGGAAATAAAGCAGAATATGTATATAGAAAATATCATATATCTAAAGCTTCTTTATCTAGATGGAATAGAAAATTTGATGGTACAAAGGAATCTCTTATTGATAAGTCTCATCGTCCTCTAACTCCACATCCAAATTCACATACTGAACTAGAAATGAAATGGATACGCGATTACATTCGTAGAAATCCTCATATCACATTATGTGAATTATGGTATAAATTAAGGCTCAATAAGGGATATACAAGACATCCAGGCAGTTTATATAGAGTTTTAAAAAATTGGTTACTATAATAAGATAAATATTAAGAATACCTCTAAATATGTGCCTAAAAAATATGATACTCCTAAAGAACTAGGTAAGAAATGGCAAATTGATGTTAAATTTGTTCCAAATGAATGCAAATCTTCTAATTTACCAGATGATCTTAGATTTTACCAATGGACTTGTATTGATGAAGCTTCTCGTGAGAGATTCATTTATCATTATACTGAACATACTCCTGCAAATACTGTTGATTTTATGCATAGATGTTTTTTATTCTATGGATATAAACCCGAAGAAATTCAAACAGATAATGGAACCGAATTTACTTGGAATCAAGAAAAAATGAAAAAGATTCACCCATTACAAGAACTTTGTATTAAAGAAGGAATATATCATCATAAAATAAGACCTAGAACACCTAGACATAACGGTAAAGTCGAAAGAAGTCACAGAAATGATAATGAAAGGTTTTATAATTATCTTAAATTTTATTCTTTAGAAGATTTAAGATACCAAGCAAAAGAATATTTAAAAAGATCTAATAATATTCCTATGACAGTTTTAAATTATAAAACTCCAAACGAACAAAGATTATATTTAGAAAAAAAATTAACTCAATTATCTTGAATTAATTTCTTATATTTTTTTGTTTCACATCATTTACAAATATACATTCTTTTAATCTTTTCCTCTCATCATTTCATAATAAGAATCTCCTAAAAACTTTTTATCATAATAAAATGATTTAATTGACAATTCCTTATCTAATGCTTCAAATCCCATTTTCTCAACTAATGTTTCCTCACCAGAGAATAAATTAACTCCAAGGCCTAAACGATCCCCTTCAATTGAAACTCCTAAAGATGCTAATGTCGTTGGAAAATAATCTAATGTTGAAAATAATCGATTTTTATCATATTTTGTTTTAACCGCTGAATTAATAAATAAATTAAATATACGTCTTGCACTATTATCATTAGTATCATAAAAATTACTTTGCATTGTTAAATGATCCCCTACAATCACAATAGTTGTATTCTCATAGAAATCTTGTTCTTGAACCCATTTCACAAAATCACCAAGTTTGGAATCAGAGCAATAAAATGCATCTGCATAAGCTATCCCAAATTTCTTTTTACAAGATTTATCCATATAACCATCTGTAAAATGTGTATCCGCCGTAAGCATAGTAAAATTAAATGGCTCTTCATCATCGGCAATTTCTAATAGCTTTTCTTTTGCGTAATCAAATAATTTGGCATCTTCAAATCCCCACCATTCATAGTAGTCCTTTGAGATTTTTTCTTCATCTTGTGCCCACAGATAATCCAAAATTTCGTAATCACCATGTTGCTCAAAATAGTTTTTTCTACCACTAATAGATGCATCTGAACCTAACATAAAATAATTTTTATAGCCATTTTCCTGTAATATATCGCCAAGACTTTCTACTCCAGGCATAAAACCATTATCTCCCTTATAACCATTTCCATCAATTGGTACTTTAAAAGGTATCCCCGTCGTATGTGCGACCAATGCAGCTACTGTCCAACCAGTATTGTTCAATTGCATTGCTCCACCAATTTTATCATTTTCACTAAAGTTAACATTCCGCATCGCCAATTTTTCTAAATTGGGAGTATATGCTGTTTCTACTAATCCCCCGTTGTCAATTGAAACATTTGATGCCTCCATTGATTCTGCAAATATATAAATTAAATTTCTTTTTTTCTCCGGAAAAGACAACTCTACATCACTTGGCGCAACATATTCCTCTTCAAAAATCGAAGAATAATTAGTTTGTGCAACATAATACTTATCTAATGCTAACAATTTTATAGAACCAAATAGAGTTAAAATTATAAATAAAGTATAAAAAATAATTGTTCGCCATTTTGTAACTTTAAACACTTCAAATTTAAAAACTTTGTCCGCTACTCCAAACTTTACAGTAACTTTAATTTTCATAAAATAATATAACTTTTTTAACCCCCAAATAGCTAAATAAGTTAATATCAAAAGCAATGAAATCCAAAAAATCCCTTTATAAACAATTTCATAATTAGATCCTTCAGAATTAGTAAGTGCAAAAATCAATTGTTCAAAACCCATATCATTAAATTCTGCTTTAATAAAAAAGGAAAAATAAATAATTAATAACAGTATAAAACTAAGAATGTTTATTGCAGAAAATATTTTTTTCTTCTTTACTTTTTTCTTATTTTTTCTTTTTTCTGCCATTTTCTACTTCTACTTCAAATACAAAATACTTTTTTAAAACTGCAAAAACAATACTCAAAATGATACTTAATACCATAACTAATAACATATATTTTAAACTAAACGAAAAATCATTACCAATATAACTAGAGAAATTTGTAATATCGTGATTTCTTATTTCTAATAAAAACCACGTTAAAAAGTTTGCAAGAAAAACTTGAGTTAGATAATTTAAAAATAACCAGTTATTATCTTTTTCCTTTGTAATTATTTTATACACAGCAATTCCTATTACACTAGGTAAAAAAATTGCTATATATGCATTCATCACTACATCATCTCCTATTACACATAAAATAATAACATACTACAAATAAAACCTCCAATTTTTTCACTAAATTTTCACAAAAAAAGCAGTCTAAACTGCCTTTTGGTTCATTGAACCAATCTTTTTAATAAAATCTTTGCTCTTTAAATAAAGCCCAGTATATCGATCATAATACATATCTAAAAATTGGTTTATTTCTTTACTAACATCATCACTAACTTCTAGTTTACTAATATTTTTTATATCAACATAATAATATAATCTAATCATTTTAATTGTTTTTTCTGAAACATATCCCTCGTTACTAAAACAATTTCTACAAACATATCCACCACTATCCGCCGATAATGTAACAATTGCTTTCTCACTACCACAAATACTGCAAGCATCTATACTTGGTCTAACTCCCAAGTAATCAAGAAGCTTTAACTCTAAAATATTACTAAGTACTAAAGGATTTAATCCCTCCTCTATTTTAAGCAATGTATCTCTAAGTAATAAAAAAATATCTTGATCATCATTCTGTCTAACGACTTGATAACTCAAATCTAATAAATAAGACGCAAAACTAATTCTTTCTAAATCCATCATCGTTTTTGAAAAAGAATTTATCAAATCAATTCCAATTAATGTTGATAACCCATTTTCTTTATAATACACATGAAATGTTCCATATATTAATTTTCGACTAACACCACGTAATTTACTTTTAACATTCCGACACCCCTTAGACATGATTCCAATAACGCCTCGATCGTTAGTTAAAACATTCAATATCTTACTAGATTCACTATAATTCGTTTCTGTTAAAATAATTCCTTCAAAACTATCAATTTTCATTTAATCACGCTTTCTTAATGCTTGTAATAAATTATAATATTTAATATTTCCGGTTTTCACAAATAGTTTCCATAAAACATCATAATTCATAAAATCACCTCTATTAATATAGTGGTGATTTGCTTTCTATTTTATACAGTTTTTACTCGTCATCATCTTTTAAGCCAAGTTCTAAAAAATATTTTTCCTGATCACGCCAATTTTTTAAGGTTTTAACATAAGTCTCTAAAAAAACTTTTTTCCCTAAAAACTTCTCCATATCACATCTAGCCCGAGTACCAATCTCCTTAAGCATTGACCCACCTTTACCAATAATAATTTTCTTAATATTATCTCGGTCAACCACAACTAACACTTGAATGTGAACAACATCTTCCTCTTCTTCATAATTTTCAACATAGCAAGTAACTGTATGAGGAATTTCATCATGAGTAAGTTCCAATATTTTTTCTCTTACAAACTCAGCCATAATAAATCTAGTTGAAACATTTGTCAAATCATCCTCAGAATAAATAGCTGCCTCTTCATTTAAATATTTTTTTATACAATCAATTAATACTGGAATATTATCTTTTTTCATTGCCGAAATTGGAATAATTTCAGCAAAATCATATAACTCTTTTAATTTATTTATCTCACTCAATAAGCTTTCCTTATTTTTTAGATTATCAATCTTATTAAGTAATAAAAATACCGGTATGCCTTTATCCTTTATTCTATCTAAAATAAACTGGTCTCCCTTACCAAATCCTTTTGAAATGTCAACTAAAAATAAAATAATATCTACACCTTCAGTATTATTATACGCTTTTTTATTCATCAAACTTCCCAATTTATGAGTTGGCTTATGAATACCCGGTGTATCTACAAAAACAATTTGTGCCTCTTCATCATTATAAATTCCTTGAATCACATTACGTGTTGTCCCACTAACACTAGAAGTTATTGCCAACTTCATTCCAAGCAAACTATTCAAAAGGGTACTTTTTCCAACATTTGGTCTTCCTACTAAACTAACAAATCCACACTTCATTACTTCAAATCCTCACTATCAAATGGATAAGGACACAATTCTGAAACCTTAAACTCCCTAAATTCTCCAGCAGTTGCGAAACATCTAACAATCGCATTCTTTGGAAACATTTCTAAAATCATTTGTCGACATACAAAACAAGGTGTCCCTATCCTTCCACTAGAAACCATCACATTAATCTCTTTAAAATCTCCAGCTTTAACGCCAGCGGTTACAGCATTAAAAATTGCTGCCCTTTCAGCACAAGTTCCAGCTCGAGTACTAGCGTCTTCAACATTAACCCCACCAAATTCTCTTCCGTCTTTACAAACAACTACTGCTGCAACTGGAAAATTAGAATATGGAGCATAACTATTCTTTAACAATTCTAATAACTTTTCTTTCATCTAAAACATTCCTCCAACAACATTCACAATTTTTGGTACAAATATAACAAGACCAATCAAGGCCGATAAGATTGCCATCATCAATACCCCAGCACTAGCAGTATCTTTAGCTGCCTTGGCCAAAGGATGAATATCAGGTGATGCCAAATCTACGACATATTCAATTGCCGTATTAAAAAATTCTGCCATCAACACAAAACCAATCAATACCAAACAAACTAACCATTCGGCATAACTTATCCTTAACAAAAAACCAAATAATACTACTAATAAAGCCATAACTGTATGAATCTTTATATTCTGCTCCTTAACATAAGTTTCTTTTATTCCGCTAAATGCTGCTTTAAAACTTCTCCCTAATCTTTTTGTATCTAACTTATTAGTATAAACAATTTGTCTCTTCTTCTTAAATTTATCTAGTAATCCCATAATCGTTGAGTACCTCCTCTTGTTTTTTAAACATTATAGCCTCATCCTCTGGATTCATATGATCATACCCCAACAAATGATAAAATCCATGCACAGCTAAAAAGGAAAGCTCTCGTAATAAACCATGACCATATTCGCTTGCTTGTTCTTTCGCCCTTTCAATTGAAATATAAATATCCCCTAAATTTCGACCGACTTCTTTTGGTAAGACCAAACTATCTTCATCTTCCAACGCAAATGTAATAACATCTGTCACTCTATCAATTCCTCGATATAATTTATTTAAATTATGAATATATTCATTGTCAACAATAATTAAATTTAAAAAAACATCATCTAATTGCTCTTTTTCTATCGCTCTTTCCAATACTTTTTCAACAGTTTCCAACTCCGCAATTTCATAATCTACCTGTTTAAAAACACCTATACTACTCATTAAAATCCTCCTACAAAATTGTAATAATTCCAATTAATATAATCGCTGCCACTATATTCAAACTCTTCTCACTTTTCAATGTTTCAGGTATTTTATCATACAGTTTACTCAACCAATAATAAACCAAGTATCCCAAATATCCGCCCAGTAAATTAAGCAAAATATCATCAATATCAAATACTCTACCAATGACCATCTGGACTAATTCAATTGAAAAGGATGCAATTACTGTCAAGATCAGAGTCAACCAAGGCTTTTTATTTTTTAAATAAAAACTAACAAAAAAACCATAAGGTAAAAACATTAGCATATTTCCTAAAACATTCTTTACAAACAAATGACTCCCTATATTATAACGCAACATTTCTCTAAAAGGAATAAAATTATTAGTTGCCCACGTCACATTATCCTGAAACGTTACCACTTGGAATAAACATAATGCATAAATTACAAAACTAAGTCCTAATAATTCTTTATATAGTATTAATTTTTGCCGATTTTTAACTAAATAACAAATTCTAAATGATACTAATACCACTACCGAAATAATAACTGTTGGCCAGGTAAAATTAACTACCCCTTGAATTGTACTAGTAAGCCTTCCTAACACCTTAACCACCATCCTGTTCTTCTTTTTTTTGATTAGCTATTTCTTCATCCGTTATTTCTTTGTAACTTGTGATGTCTTCCTTAACTCTCAAAAATACTTCTACTATTATTTTACTATCCTTTAGCTCTTTTTTCAAAACTTTTTTTGAAAGAACCTCTTCCCCCTCTTTAAACTGGCGACTTATTCGATCATTAGCTATTTTTAACGCCTCAGTATCGCTATTTTCTAGTGTATAAGTTTTATCAATTACTTCAGTCTCTAAGTACTTAGAAATTCCAAAACTAATTGGCAATAATTCACTTTCTAATACAAAAACATCTTCCTTTTTGTAAGTCTCATATTTTCCCAATAAAACTTCTTTTTTATTTAAAAATCTATATCCAATATTATAAGTACTTTTCCCTGTTATATTTTCTTCATGATATTTTACTGGCAATTCAACATATACCTTATACCAAACCTCACCAAATATCTGACCATCAGCACATCTATTAGCCATAATATCTTCCTTATTATAAATTGTTCCACTTATAATAACATCCCCTGGTGCAACATAATCATACTTCTTCTTTAATACTTCCCCTTTCAAGGCTTTAATTTCCAAAATAGTAGCACCTTTAGCCGCCACGATATTTCTACTTCCACATTCCTCCGGCTCACTATTTTTCTTTCTTTGTTGTGCATAAACCATATATTTTGTTCCAACTTCTTCAATTTCTAACCATTCTAAATAATCTCTATTTTCAGTCAAAATCTTATTAACAATTCTTTCTTTTTCACTAAAACTAATTTTAAATTTAAATTTTTTTATGCCCTCCTCTATTAAAGCATCATAAACTAATTCTTTTATATAGTTGTTTGAATGAACTACTTCAACATCAAAAATAATAAAACTTAAAAAAATATTAATCCCAATTCCCAAACAAAAAAATAAGATAAAGAAAATATACCTATTAAATACTTCTTTTATCTTAAGTACTCCACTAACATCTTGAATAATTACCTTATAACTAGTTTTAAACTTTATAATTTTTTGATATCCATCTTCGTCAACCGTGATAAATAACTCTTTATATTTTTTATTAATATCATAAATATTAATTTTTGCTGCTATAACTTTTCGTAAAAAATAATCAGGATTTTTTCCTTTAATACATAATTTATATCTATTATTCATATATAACCTCTATATTAATAACTTCACCAATAATTAGTGCTTCTCTCTCTAAAAGTCTATTTAAAATAAGTCCTCTACCTTTTACTTTGATCCGCTTATTTCTATAGCGAATTAAAACATCTTCACTACTTAAAGAACTAATATCATCATAGTTTACAATATGGATTCGATCATTATAAATTGTGTATCTAAATTCTTCATCTTTTATATATTCATACATTTTTCTAAGCATCGACTTCACCTATAAAAGTATATGAAAATAATCAAAAAAAAAGAAAAATTATTGCAATTTTTCCTTAATAATATTACTAACTTCTTTCATATCTGCTTTACCTTTTAATTTTGCAGTAGCTTCTTTCATTACTTTTCCCATATCTTTTTGACTTTCAGGTTTTACCTCCGCAAAAATTTCATCTATTATTTTCATAACTTCTTCAATTGATAACTGTTCTGGTAAATAGGCCATCAAAATATCAACTTCTGCCTGCGTTTTCTCAGCTAAATCACTACGTCCACCCTTTTCAAACTCAACTATAGAATCCTTACGCATTTTAATCTGTTTATTAACTACATCAATTAATAATTCTTCATTAATTTCTCTCTTACGGTCGATATGTTCTTGATCCATTGCCGCTTTAACCATTCTTATTACTGTTAAACGTTCTTTTTCTTTATTCTTCATGGCTTCAATCATATCTTGTTTTAATTTTTCTACCATAATTTCATCTCCTTTTGCTCCTATTATAAATTATTTTTATTTATTATTCAATTACTAGAAAGAAAAATAGAGATTAAATTAATAATCTCTATTATTAGCACGATTTCTCTTTTGAGAATTCTTAATACCTTCTTTTTTAGCAGCTCTTCTTCTTACTCCTGGCTTATCGTAAGCTTCTCTTTTTTTCCATTCTGAAGGGACACCGTCTCTTGCTACTTTTTGCTTAAACTTTCTTAGAGCTTGATCTAAGTTACCTCTAACAGTTACTTTAGTTGCCATCATTATCCCTCCCTTCACTTCAACTACAATGAATTATATCATCATAATCTTTGTTTTTCAACAATTTTTATTTATTTTTCGTATTTTTTTATCATTTTTATAAAAATCTCAACATTTTTCCAACCATTAATCCACCATAAAATGAAATTTTTAAAATAAAAGCTAGTATTGGTATAAAAGCTATTGTCAATATTATTCTTAATATAATTTTGCTTATTTCTAATCGAGAGGACACATATTTCCCTCACTAACGCGTCTAATAGATGATCCAACTGCATGACCAGCCTCATATAAAATTTTTATAATATCAGTTAAGGCATTAACTAATGATCCAGTAATAGAAGCCCCACCGTTTATTTGTTCTAATCTTTCTTCCTCTAATTTTTCCATGTTTTCTTACTCACACCTTCCTGGGTTTGTATAACCCTCAAATACACCAGATAAAAAAATTATTATTGCCGCTATTGCTACACCAATTCCTAACCATTCAACAGCTCCTCCTGTTATTTTCTCCAATTTCTCATCTTCAACTCTAACTATCGTTATCACCTTCCCATATAATTTTAAATATATTAGCAACCTTTATTCTTTTTGTCACAGCCGTAACAGAAACAACCTCTCCTACCGAACCAACCTTTTCACCAATATTAATAAAAACTTGATTATAACTAGTTTTATTTCTCCTTAAAATATTTTCATTCACTTGGACTATCTTTATTTTCATCTTTTTATTATTAATAAAGACATATTTATTTTTCTGTAACAATTTAGTATCTTCTCTACTAATGACAACTTCCATAGCCGAATCCGTATATAATACACCAGAAATTTTTTTATAAATATAAATTTCTTTATTCAATACAGTCAGACTTGACCACAACGCAATAATTAAAAATAACCAACTTATAATAATAAGATTTTGATTATTCTCATATTTCTTCTTCAATAATATTACCCTTATCTAATTTTAATACTCGATCAAACAAACTAGAATTATTTAATCGATGACTTATCACAATAATTGTCTTACCTTTCAAATAATTAAACATTTCTTTTAAAATCACCTCTTCTTTTTCAACATCTATTTGTCCTAAAGCTTCATCAAATAAATAAATATTACTATTTCTAAGTAAATATCTTGCTAAAATAATCCGTTGTCTCTCTCCATTACTAAAATTAAACCCATTTTCCTCCACTAACATTTTGTAGTCACACCTTCTTTTCTCAATAATTTCTGTTACCCTAGCTATACGACACACTCTTAAAAATTCATCTTCTAAAACTTCTTTTCCTAAAGTTATATTATTGTATAAACTATCTGTAAATAAATAATCATTACTACTAATATAAGAAATATTATTTCGAATATTTTCTAAATGGTAATGATTAATATCAATTTCTTTAATAGAGCACATTCCATACGGGATTTCTAAATATCGCATCAATATTTTTACCAAACTACTTTTTCCACTACCACTCTCTCCCACCAACAAAACCCTTTCACCACTTCTAATAACCAAATTAATATTTTTAAGTATTTCCTTATAACCATACTTAAAAGACAAATCCCTAAAACAAATATCTCCATCCAACTTATAATTATAATAGTAATACGAACCTAAAAATTTTTCTTCTTCTATTGTATATAAATCTTCAACTCGCTTTAAGGAAACTTTGAAATCCTCATATTCCCCAATTAAATTAAGTCCACTCATAACACTTGATAAAAAATACATTAAAAAACTTTGGTAAAGTAAAATATCTCCAATTTCTTTTTTTTGAACAATAACTAAATAAGTCCCAATTCCGTAAATTACAACCAACAATGTGTTTTTAACTAAATTCTTTAAAAAATCACTTCTCTCATTGAAAGAAATATATTTGTAATTTTTTTCCAATAAACTTCTATATAAAATTGCCGACTTATCAATCAGTTTTTTCTCTATATGCCCACCCTTTATAGTATCAACATTGCTCAGTGCTTCTACCAAATAAGAGTTAAGTCTTTCCTCCTTTCTCCGCAAAACCCCATATAAAATCTTCTTTCTCTTATTTCTTAAAAGAATTAATAAACAAAGACTTAATATTATAATTCCAACTAGTATTGTAATCTTTTTCAAAATACTCATCAAAAAGACAAAAAATATTACTATTGCTAGTACATCAGTCATCAAAAAATTAAACCATCTTATTAAATATTCTTTCACAACATTTAAATCCTTTAATCTTGTAATAACCTCACCAGTAGTTCGATTTTTAAAATATAAATATGGAAGCAAAAGAATTTGCTTTAATGTTTTTAATGTCAATTGTTCATCAATCATACTACTAATAGAATATAGCAGTTTATTTTTTAAATACTGACATAAAAGTAATAAAACATAAGCATAAAAAATCACAAAAGATATAATAGAAATATTCTCACTAACATTATAAAAAACCGCAAAATTAAGAAGGTACTTAAAATGAAAAGCTACACAAATATTCAAAATAAAATAAAAGATTATCAATATTCCTAAAATTATATAGCTCTTTTTATTAATCTTCCAGTCTTTTTCTATTACTTTTAGTACTACATTTTTCTTAACTAAAACAGCCAACTTCTTTATTGGTTTTAAAAATATATAATTATTTGTAGTCATTAGTTTAAATTCTGCTAAAGGCATTACTACCTTTCCTTTTGCTGGATCCATTACAACAATTTTCTTTCTGACCATATCAATATCATATATTACTACAAAATGTTTATAGTTTTTCTTTATTATTACATGTGCAAGACAAGGTAAGTTATTATTATTTATTTTTGACAAGTCTCCACTAACACCATCAGCTTGAAAACCAATTTTTCGTGCTCCTTCAATTAAGTTATAAGCAGTTACACCATTTCTTGTTGTATTTGTAATCTCTCTTAAATATTCTCTAGACACATCTCCCCCATAATATCTAACAATAGATAATAAAGAACATATTCCACAATCACGACCGCCATCCTGTAGTACAACTTTTACAACTTTTATTTTTCTTTCACCTCCTACTAAAATTATTCTCTAAAAAGAAGAACTTTTCGGCAAAAAGACAAAAAAAAAGAAACTATCGTTTCTCTTTTTTAGAGGTTGTTTCAAATACCATGCGCGTGAGTATGATATTAAAGGCCTACAGAAAAATACAAACTAAGGCACACAACACAACCTCTAAATATATGTTACCACACTTTCTTCCCCCATACAACAAGTATTTCGATATTTTTCGACAACATTTTCAAAAAATGTCGAAACAGCATTTTGTAAACATATATTTTACATTATTTGTTAAAAACGAAAAAAAGCATCTTTCGACGCTTTTAATACCAAAATGGTGTTCGCGAGGCGACTCGAACGCCTGACCGATCGCTTAGAAGTCAACTGCGTTTTCAAAATACCTATCAACTATTATTAACACCAATAAAACACAAACAGTCAATAAACATAGGAAAAACAAAGTCTTTCGTTTATTTGTATTAACAAATTAATTATAATTTAATTTTAAATTACTATCAACTATTTTTAATCATTTTAACTCATTTTAACAAAAGTGGGTACTAAAATGGGTACTAAAAAACAAAAAAAGTGGGAACTAACTAAAAAGTTGATCAACTTTAGTTAATTCCCTTTATTTTAAAGCTCTAAACCGTCCCACATTCCAATAATTTTATCGCCAATTTCTCTATTTGAGTGGGTATAATTATCGGTTGTTTTTTCGTCTGTATGTCCCATTAAATTCATGATTTCATTTATAGTAATTTCTGGATTAGTTCTCATATAAGTACAAAAGCTATGACGTAACCCATAAAGAGTTACATTTTTATTTGGTAGTAACCCTTTATTTCTTTCTCTGAATTTAGTCCAGTTATGGCTCAAAGTATCTGGGTGCATTAAGCCTCCAGTTTTTCCTAAAAATAAATTTGGGACAATTTCTAAATCTTTACCGTATTTATTTCTTAATAATTGGATTTCTTTTTCACGATATTTTATACACTCACGTATTGCTTCAACACATATAGGGGGTATTGGAATACCACGTTTTCCTTTTTCGGTTTTAGGTATATCTCTTTCAACAACCTTTTTAAGCTCTTTGTCAAAAACAACAGAGTGTCTAGCGAACACAAGTCCACCGATATATTTTTCGCCATCTTTATTAACAAACTCAACGTCTAATTCTATATCTTTATCATGCTTTCTTGTTTTTTCAATATGAAGTCCATTTAACTCGCATCTTCTTAAACCAGTACAACAGTCAATAATAAACATACCACCATATTTTTTATTGTAGTCTAATAATAACTTAATTGTAGTAAATAATTCTTCTTTATTATAAGTTTCTTTTTCTTTACGAGGTTTTGCTGATGGACATTTTACTTTATGAATAGGATTATATTCGATATAATCCCATATAACAGCTCTGTTTAATAAATTTCTTAAAACTCGGTATGCACCATTTAAAGAAGATGAGGATAATTTTTCTATTTCCCCATCTGAATTAGGTGTTTGTTTATCACGGTTTTTTAATTCTACAAATAGCTTATCAATAACATAAGCATTTATTTTTTCTAACGGATAGCCACCTAGTTCTGGTAATATATAATTATTTAATCTAGTTTTATAACCATTTATAGTTGTAGGGCTTAATCCTGTATCTCTACAAAATTGTAACCACTCTTTACTAAATTCAAATAATGTTATTTTTCCTTTATCCTTTTCTTTTGCTTTTTGATTTTCTAACTCTGCAAAACCCTTTCTTTTAACAGCTCTAGCATCTCCAATTTTACCTGATACATATTCAGAAAATACTTGTTGATTTTTACCACTACCTTTTTTTATCAATATTCTATAATAATTTGGAGCTAATTTAATTATATTAGGCTCTACTGTATATGGATATTTCTTTGTTTCACTCATAATTCTGTCTTATAGCCTATATTTATCTTTATTTCTCTTGGTATAAGTAGAAGTATGTTCATTAATCCATTGATCGACTAATTTCTTTTCAAAATACATTTTGTGTCCCTCACGATAGTATGGTAATTTTTGCTCCTTAATAGCTTTGTTTAAAGTAAATCTACTAAACATTGGATAGTGTTCTAATAATTCATCAGTAGTATAAACCGTAGAAGTATTTTTAGTTTTATCATTATTAGCCATTAAAGATATAAATTCGCAGACAGTAATATTTTTTAAATAATCAATAACTTCATCATTAGGCATATAAGTAATTCCTCCTTTCATTTTTTATAAATAATAACGATACTTTTCAGCATCAAAAAAAGTAATAATCGTTTTATTACTTTCACTTACAGTCTTAATTTCTATATTAATCATAGGTAGTAGTTGTTCTAATATTTTGTTTTCTTCATACATATTAATCTTTCTATCTAAAACTATTTTATTGTTATTAGCTTTTACTTTTAATATATCTTCAATATTGGATATAACAAAAGATAAATTAGATATATTATTTTCAATAGGCATAATATCACTGTCATCAGAACTATCTTCGTCATTATTTTGATTTTCATAGTTAGCTCTCATTTGTTCAACAGTATAATAATTTTGAGTATTCTTCTTAATCATTTTTATTTGTCTAGTAATTGGATTAAATTGATAATTTTTAAATATATCACTATATAAATAAGTATCTCTAAAAATTGGATTAGAAACGGTTGGAAAAATAATAGTTTTATATTTTAAAGCGATTATTTCATTAGCCGTTAAAAGTTCCCTACCAAGTAGAGAAGTAGTCTTATTAGCACCTACTTTAAAGGTGTCAGTACTTTGGCTTATTGACTGGGTTTCAATAGTGGATTTACCAAGTTTACGACTAATAACATCGGCACAGTCAATACTGTTAGTTTTTAGATATGTAAGTGCTGAATTATCTTGAATAATAGAAGATGATTCTTTCCCATAAACTTGGTCTAGTTGAGCAAAAGACTGAATAAAGAATTGAAAACGCATATTTCTTGATCTAGCAACAGATACGATCGTTTCAATATCACTCAACGGTGGACAGTTTGCGAACTCATCTAATATCCACTCAATTTTACGTGGTAATTTTCCGTTATTATGGGGCATATTAGCGATTTTAGTTAGTTCCTTATAAAGAATACCTACAATAATAGTAACGAGCTGGTAATAGCTCTTATCCTCGTCAGGAACGATAATATAAAGTACACTAGGTTTATCAACTAAAGAAGATATTTCAAAATCACTAGAGCTAGTAATGTTTTCTACATTAAGGTCATCAAATATTTGCATTTTTTCGCCAAAGACAGCTGTAATTGATTTATATGTATTTTCACTCGCCGATAAAATAGAAGTAAGATAATCTTTTGAAATAGTACCATAATCTCTAGTATTTAAGTTTCTCTGTAAATAGATTTGATTTTCTTTTAATAAAGAGGAGTTTTGAAACTTTTTAATACTAGAAACATTTATCTTGTTTTCTGGTATTAAGCCACTTTCGTAATCCTCTAAAAAAATACCAGCAATACCTTTGAAAAGATTTTTGGATGAGTTTAACCAAAATGGATCTTTTGTTTCTTTTTCAGCAAATATTAAATCAGCTAAATTATTAATAAGTCTAGTAGCTTCAGCTTGACTAGAAGAACTTTGATTTTGATATTGCTTTATATAATTTAAAAGCTCCGAATTATTAATAGATTTGTATTCATAATCAACTTTTTCTTTTAATAAATCAAAAAAATCTTCGCTTTCTAGTTTATCTTTGATAGCATCAATGTTATTTAAAATATACTCAATGATATATTCATCTAGTTTATAAGTTACTTTAATATCATTTTTATATTGTTCATTTACGATAATTTGTTCAAAATCAATTTGTACAATATGAAACAAGTAACAGATAGAATAAAATAACTTTTCTTCATATATACAATGGACTTTCCACTCATCAATAATCGGTTGCATAATATTTATATGCGTAGATAAATGGGGATTTCTAAAATCAATAGTAATGATGTTTTCATAACCATTATCTTTAAATATACTAGAAGTTTTAGAAAATATTTCGCCTTTAGGATCAGTGATAATTAAACTTTCTTTTTCTTTAGCAGTGGCAAACATTATACACTCTGAAAGTACAACTGTTGCTGATTTACCTGATCCAGTACTACCAATTAATAACCAATGTGGACTTACATTATCAAAATAAACACTTTCAAATTGATTATTCTTCTTTTCAAAATAAACAGGAAAGCCAGCTTCTTTGATATTATAAATATTTTCTTTTTTAAAAGTTTTAGCAATTTCTTTTTTAGTAGCAAACTTTGATGAGCCATACTCATTTTTATTTTTTACTTTTCTTTGATTAAGTCTAGGCTGTATTAACACTATAAATATTATTGCACCTATTACCAGAAATAAAATTAAGACATAAAAAAAAGACAGATTATTGTCTAGTATCATTGTTGTAATCCAAAATATAAATTTTATGATGATACACTAGTATAGTGGCTATTTTCTTTTTATCAGCCAAATAAATACGATAATGTGTACCCCAAAATTTAGCCCAATTCCATGCTGTCTTTTTCAGTATCTTTTTTATTTTCATAAGTGCTTTCTTTATATTTTAAATATTCTTTGTAGGTCATATTTCTAGGTAATTCGTCAATAACTTCTGCATGATTTCCAACAAATTTTTTAACTCTATAAAAGGTTGGCTCTGGGAAGAAATAATCATCTTGATCGTGTACTAATTTCTTTTTAGTAGAAATTAAGTCCATATAGATATTTACATATCTATCTCTTTCTGCACCCTCACTACATTGCATACACTCAAAATAAAATTTAATAGCTTTTTCTCTAGTAGGATATTTGATTAATGTATCATAACATATAACATTTACTTCATTTTTTATAGTAATCAGTCCTTTCTTTATAAGTTCATTTCATTTTCATAGGTATAATCTATATAATCGTCAATATATTCATTAATACTATTTTTTAAATCTTCTGTGTCAGAACAATGATATTCTGCACCTGATGAGTTTTCTGTACCAATTATTACCGAGTTATTAATTTTATCGTAGTTAATCTCTAACATAATATCTTCTTTTAATTTAGGATATGGATATTTTTTATAATCCACATTTTCTAAATCTTCCCAGTCTAAAACAATATCAGATTTATCATATTTTTCTTTTGCTTTATCTAATGCTTCCTCATAACTATTAGCCTCAACATCAATAACACGACTTAAAGTTTCTACAATTTCAACTTGATATTTACTCACGTTTATCAGTCCTTTCTTGTTTTTCTTCTTGCCTTGAATAATAACTTGAAATATTACACGCACAGTAAAGGAAAAGTAAAACTAAAATTAAAATAATAATTAATGCTTCCATATTTACAGTTCCTTTCCAGTATCTAGTATTGAATCAAGTTCAATAGATTTTTCTTCACAACCATTAATAGCTTTATCTAAATCCATATAATCATAATTATTTAAGTGTAAATCTCTAGTAGTAATTAAAGTACCAATATGGTTTATAATAATTCTGTTTGAAACATAATCAGGCTCGTCAAAAGAATCGCTACCTATGTCGTAAGTGTTATATCCTAATTCTTTTAATTTTTGCCTTTGTTCGTTTGATAGCCTTAAACCTATAATGTCAAAAGTATCTTTTTCTTTTATATTTTCTTTTTCACGATACCATAATTTAACACTTTCTTTGGTATCTTTATTATAAGCAAGCCAATAAAGATTTGTTTCTATATTTGGGATAACTTTTCCTTGTAGGATTAAACTATATTTTTGGTCTTTTAAAAATTTAATAACATCATCTTGAATATTTTTTGTTTTTCTAGTTTTAATAGTGAACTCGGGTTTATTAGTGTCATAATTATATATTTCTATTGTTTTCATATATCAAAATATTTAAAGATAATAGTCGTAACTTTCCATTTCGGAAACATAATCTTTAAACTTATCCTTTCTTAATTCTTGTGCTAACTCAAAACCAAGTTCTTCAATAACTTTTTTATCATAAGATGAAACAGAGAACATACCATTTTCTGAATCATAAAAAAGCTCCCTACTTAAGTGGGGGAGTTTATACTCGACAAAAGTTCTAACTAGACTTTCATAATCATAGCCGTTACCAAATATACCGTCTTTATTTCTAGTTCTAAAAATAGACCTATCAAAATCAGTTTGATCTAAAAATAATGAGTATTCTTTATTACACTCTAAAGTCATAAAAGGTTTTAAATAATTTTCAAACCATTTTTCAAACTTTTTATATTCTTTTTCTTTATAGTAAATATCACTTAATAATAAATTAGGATTTTTTGATAGGTATAACTCAATACCCTTATTAATACCGTTTCCTAATTCTTTTCTTATTTCTTCATATTCTTGTAGTATGCTCATTAAATCACATCCTTTCATTAGAGCATAAAAAAAGACCAACTAATTAAAGTTGATCTAATAATTATTTTTTTATTTTTTTATCTTTTTTCTTTTTACTCCACCAAGTACCAGCGAGAGAGCAACTACCACCAATACAGATGAATGCAATCATTATAATCCAAAATTCCATTTTTAATCTTCCTCCTCTTATTTTTATATTCTCAACTTAAATGTTTTTGGTGCATACTTATATGCAATAAATAATGAAATCAAAGAATATCCAACACAGAATATAATCATTGCTATGCCGAAATAGAATGTTGGTATTCTTACTCCAATAAACCAATATACCACAAGATAAGTTAATGCTTGAGCAACTTTATAAGTACTACTTTTCATTTCCGTACTAGCATTATAAGGTTGCAATAAATAATATAAAACTAAATAATGAACAGAGAAAAATATACTCATAGCAATTATTGATACAATTATAATTAAATAATTCATTGGATTATCAGTCCCACCTGATATATATAATAACATTGATAAACCTATACCAATTAGTATTGCTGGTAATAAGTTAATTGTTATTAATGTTTTTAATCTTTCTTTAAAAATTCCTAATATAACTTTAGGTGTTCGATAAATCCTATATGTCAGCATACTATGATCACAATTCATAAACATTGCTTGCGTTACTGATGAACTTCTATTAATAAGATACATTATAAATACAAAATAAGGTAAATATACAAGGGTTATTCTATTCATTCGTTCTGCAATAATTGGATTAATTTTTATCATAATAAATAATACTGCAAATATTAACAAAATAATAACTGACTGCTTTTTTATTGCTTTTGTAAGAATTTTACTATGTCTTTTAACAAATGTTTCGTGAAAAAAAGCAAATCCAGTTTTATTACTTTTAAAACTATTATCTAATTCAATTTGTTTTAAACTATTATCTTTCATAGCTTTAGTACCACTATTATTTTCTACTGCATATACATTTGTTTCTGTAAGAACTTGCTTATACATTTTTCTATAACTTTTGAAATTATTAATTATAATAATACTAAATATACTAATTAATATTGCTACTGCAAAAATCCCCAAGAAAATGGCTTGATTAATAACAATATTTAAAGCTGGCAAACCATAAGCAAGTAATACGCATATCGCTATGATACTCCAAACTATTGTTGTTGGAATATTCTCATTTTTAGCTTTCCCTGTTTTCTTAAAATCTAGCATACAATAACCCATGACAATTAATTTTACTGCTACTACAAAGAAAGGCAACAATATACATAACCATAAAGGTATATTAACCATTAACCCAAAATAAATTGTAAAAGGCATAAAACCAATAATAACTCGTAATAATTGATAATAGTAGTTAGATAAGCCATAATTTTTAGCATCAAAATTCATAAGAACTATTGCATAATATTTATCTTTTGTCGGATTAAGCATATATGTATTCAATACAGCTCCACATATTGTTAAAAAAGTAAATATGTGTAAAAAAGTATTGGCATTGTTTGTTTTATAAACGAAAGTCATTAAGAATACCATTAAAACTATATATCCAAATTTTCCTAAAAAAGTAAATATAAATTCTATTAAAATACTAATTATATTAGCAAATATTTTTAATCCTTTATTTTTATACAAACTATTAGGTAAAATTTTATTAATAATTGGAAATTGTTTAATAGAATAAATAATACTATTTGCTCTATAAGTATTTCTTAACTTAAAGGATGTTATAAATGATTTTATCATAACATTTATTCCTCCTTTAATGCTTCCATTATCTTATTTTTGAATTGCTTATTATCTAAATTATTCTTATCAATTTCCTCTAACACACCTTTATTAAGTATAACTATTTCATCACATAAATCTAATGCTAATTCCATAATATGAGTAGAAAAGATAATAATATGGTCTTTCTTAATTTCTCTTAACATTTGTTTCATTTCTTCTTGAACTACAATATCTAATGATGTTAAAGGCTCATCAAATAATAGCACATTAGGATCAGCGATAATATTAACCAACATTTGCATTTTATTTTTCATACCATGAGAATAATCTTTTAATAATTTATCTCTATCTTCTTCATCTATTTTCATAAAATCAAAATATTCATCAGTAGATTTTACATTTTTTATTCTTTCTTGATTAATTTCAATAAAGAATTTTAAAAACTCTCTACCAGTTAAAAATTCTGGTACATTAGGAGTAGATAAAACATAACCTATATCTTCGGGTTTTATTGTGCTTTTTTTATTATTATCTACTAAATAAAACTCTCCTGAATCCACATCTAAATCTTCATTTATACAATTAAAAAGTGTTGTTTTACCAGCACCATTACGACCAAGTAAGCCATAAATTTTTCCTTTTTCAAATTCAAAATTAATATCTTTTAAAACTTCTTTTTTATCAAAGTTCTTTTTTAGGTGTTTAATTACTAACTTCATAAAAATCTCTCCTCCAATACAAAATTATATCATATAAATTTACATTATTTATCACAAACTTTACACTTTAGGTATAATTTTACAAATTGAAGAAATTTTTTATAAAATAAAAATAGTCCTATACTAGCGACTATTTAAGGAAGTGCGATACTAATGATCGGCACAGTCAAATGGTTTAACAAGTCAGTAATCTATACTGACAATATAAATATACTATAAATCGATAAATTTCACAACCTATTTTGAATATCTTTTATCGGTTTCTGAAAGCATTTCATAAAATTGTTCGGCGACTTTATCTTGTTCGTATTTCAATTTTTTAAAAGAACGATATATAGCTTTTTTCATAGGATAGATTTTTTTGAAACTATTTTTTAATATATCTTGATTATCTTTACTTACTTTTCTTTCATTTAGATAAACCAATAAGGTAGCTTCGTTTAATAAATCGTTTAGACTTATATTTTGATTAGTAGAAAAGCGATTATGATATACATACAAAGCATTATTAACGATAGCATTTAGAACATAATTATCGTACTTTTCTAGTTTATCTTTAATGAGTTTACTATCTTTTGCATTTTCAAAACCTATATTACTAATTAAGTTATCTTGATCGATTTTTAAAAAGATATTATTTATTTCTTCGATTTGGTTATTGATTTCTTTTTCTGATAATTGTATATCTCTATCATTAAAAAGAGTATGTTTAATATCTTTTGTTAAAAGTCTAATTTCATTTCCAATTTTATTTTTAGGTAGAGAGTTATATTTAATTTTTTTAGGACTATCAGTACGCACTTTATTAAGCAGGAAACCTAATCTTAAAATTTTATATTCTAAATCAATATTAGTAATATCTTTTAGAGAAAAACTTTTGTCTTTAGGGTTAAAATATTTTTTTAAGTCCTCCAAACTTTTATTAAGATTAATAAGTGCAGGAGTAAATACTTTAGCTCTTTCAATAGCAAGTACAGACTGTCTTTTGATAAAATTCATTTCTCGGTCATCAAGGTTTAATCTTTGCTTAAAATGTAATTTGTTATCAGTACCTAAATACGATTCTTTCTTTTCAATAAAACCAATATGAAAGTGATAATTATTTCTATCGAAAGCCTTATGCAAGGAAACAACCCAGTCCATAGTTTTATATGGATCTTGATAGCCACATTGTTTTAAAAACATAGGAAGTATTTTAGTAGTAAGTTCTTTTTGTAAATTATCAATACCAATATTCTCATCTACATAATCTTTATTAAAAGAGAGGACGGATAAGTGAATATTACTTTTATCAAAGAGTTTAGACCAGTAGAAATTTTTTTTACTGGCTTCGCTATCAGTTACAAAATTACCGAACTTATCCATCATCATTTGCTCACGTTTCATAGCATTTATTTCCATAACAGAAATATCTTTTTTACCACCCATCATATAATCAAATAAATTAGAATTATTACATTTTTCTAATGTTATATTGGCTTTTTCTTCGTTCCTAGAATAAGTCATAAAACCTTTATTACCAAATAAATAATTTTTAGCTTGAACAGAATAGTCCGATTTATTTTTACATTGTTTGAAAATTCTTTTACCGTTTTTATCTTTACCTTTATAAAGAAGAAAGTTATTGTCTTTATTATTTACAGCGAAGAAAGGATTATCAATAAATATAACTTTAGGACTACTCATTATGTAACTTTTCTAAAATATTTTTAACATCTTCTAGTACTAAAATATAATCCTGATTTTGTTTTGCTTGTAATTTTTCTTCTTCATATTTTAAGATGCCTAATTCTAATAAATACTCTAGGGTTTGATATGAGTAGTGCTGACCGATTTCGTTATTAATAATATCAATTTTATCATTAATAGATTTTTTTAAACGGATACATTTTTTAATATATTTTTCCATAAACTAATCCCAAATTTTATATTTATTCTTTTTGATATTATCATAAAACGAAGTTAAATATTTATCTTTAGTCGGATCAGAATTTTCTCTAAAGCCGTGATTCGCATAGCTTTGTTCTTCTAAACTTTTAATCAAATAAACAGTCGATAAAAGTTTATCAATTTTACTATCTAAATCTTTAATATTTTTAAAAACTTTCTCATATTCAAAAAAGGTCGATATGATTTCATTGATAGCTTTGTTTTTCGTTTTTATCTTATTTATTTTCATATAGCTTTTAATTTTATCTTCTAAATAATCTTCTAGGGAAATTGATCCACGAGCCATTTTACACCTTTTTAATAGACTAATCTAAAAAACAGGATATGATATTTGCCACCTTATGACATACAAAACCTTATTTCATAAGGCTTTTGTCGGTGGCAAAACACTTTTCGCACTTGCGAAAACAACACCATTTCATTATAAAAATAACACCAGTCATTAAATAGCTATTGAAATAACTATATATGTAGTGGTGTAAAAATGGTGCATTTAACTATTATCCGTATTTGTAGGTCGTTTCAATTCTTTTTCCATATTTAAGTCATTAGAAGATAATTCATTTTGCATATTTTCAAGCTCCAGTAATTTATTTCGGTAAATCTCATTAACTTGCTTAATCTCATTGATAGCCATATCTAATTTATATTTTTTATTTAGATAGTTTCTTTTGACGATATAAGATTCATCTTTCATAGTCGATTCTTTATTGACAGTATAGATATATGCACCGTAATAATTACTTTCATTATAATAAATTACACTCATATCACGAGCTTTATTTTTATATTCTAAATTATAGAATTTTATCTTATCAATATTGTTATTATCAAGCAGAGTTATATCAAACTCTACACCGTATTTTACTTTAATGTTTTCTAATTTTCTTTTAAATTCTAACTTTAAGTCATCTTGTTTTTTAATCTTTTCTTTAATGCTTTTATCATTATCCGATTTCAAAATCATCACCTCGCAATTTTTTAGAAATAAGATTATATTGTTCATAAAAATAAGTAAGATTTCTTGTTAGAGCCTCTTTATTTTCAGTAAGTGCTTTATTAATATCTTTCCATTTTCCATCGTCAATAGATTTAATTAACGTATTATTAAAAGACGTTATACCAAGTTTATCTAATTCATTTTTTAGACTATTACCAATTTTTAAACCAGCACTATCATTATCAAGAGCCAGTACAAAAACACCTTTATAATCATATTCTTTTACCAAAGATAGAAAACGATTTGTATTATAACCATTAAGACTAATTGTTTTTATATCAGGAATAATAGTTTCTAAAGATAAGCTATCAATAATACTTTCGGTAACATAGATAACGGAATTATCAGTAGAATTTTTTAATAAATCTTCATTAAATAAATATCCTATACCACTAGTTTTATATTTGTTATTACTAGTGGTAGAACGACCAAAATAGCTATGCTCATTTAATGGGAATATAACGATTTTTCTTCTTGTATCATAGCCTATAAAATATTTATCTTGCAGTCTTTTATCAATGTGGCGAGTATTAGTTAAGTAATCAGTATTACCAATATTTTTATGACAATAATAAAAGTATTTACTAAAATCTTTTTCTATATAGTCATCTTCTTTAATAGTAGAAGTAGGAACAATTTTGTCTAACTCGTTAAATAATTCAGCAATTTTATTATGCTGTTCTCTAAAACTGGTAAGACCATAATGTAACTTAATTAAATCATATATATCATACCTTTCGCCACAAGAAAAACATTTACAGATTTGATATTTTGGCGAGTAATACATACTAGGGTGTCTGTCAGGGTGATTAGGATTAAGACAATGAAAGTGTTTTTTTAAATTACTCACATTACAGTATAATTGCAAATACTGTGGTAAGTAACTTTTGAATTTTTTTATTTCTTCTTCGTCTATCATTTTTTATTTTTGAAGATAGAATTAATTACAGTAATAAAATCTTGATTAGAAGTAATTTTAACTTCATACATGAGTTTTAAAAGGGAATCTGTTTCTTTCTCTTGCTTAACTTTTAACTTGTTATTTTCTTTTTCCAAGTCTTTTAGTTTTTGAAAGAGCAAATTTCTTTCTAACTCATAATCCGAAAGTTTATTAGTAATTGTTTGAAACTCTGTAATTATTTTATCCGTATTCATAACCAAAAATCCTCTTGTTTTTCTAGTATGTCTTTCATTGCTAAATCTAAACCATGTCTTAAATTCTTATTTTCTAGTAAATCTTTTTCAGTAATATTAAGAGCCTCTAAAGTATCCTCGTAATCTTTTGTATATGAAAATTCGTGATTATTAAGTTCACAAAAAAACATATCATAGATAAACCCTGTACCAGTTTTATCTTTATTTATTTCTTCTTTTAGTTCAGATATATGTCTTATATTCATTTGATCCCAGTCTTTCATTTTGTCTTTAGGTATATAAAAATTATTACCGATATAAAGGACTTTATCTCGGTCAGTTTCTTTAAAACCTAATTTTTTTAGACTACCTTTTAATTGGTCGTCATCAAATGCAAAAATAAGAGGAAACAAATCACGTTCTTCCTTTTGATGTTTCATTAATTCTTTATATTTATTCATTTATCAAAACTCCTTTCAGTTTATTTCATAGTCATTATTAGAATAATTTTTTAATAACTCAAAATTATCTTCTTTAATAATTTTATCTAAAACTTTATAATCCATTTTTTTAAAATCTTCCATAGTTATATAGTTATCTTTATATATGGCTTTAGTTAATTGTTTTGCTAGATACATTGGATTTATAAAAGAAGAATTACAAGAATAACAACAGTTGATTAAGCTATCTATTTCTTTAGGGGATAAATCATTTTTCTCTGAAATGATGCCAAGATAAAAACCTAATTCATCATAGGAAAAATCTTCAAATAAATTATTAGTAAGTTCTTTGTATGGATTAATTCTTTCAAGAACTCTTTGATTTTCAAAAGGACTTTCCAACTTTAAATATTTAGTTAATATTTCTTCTTCCATATATTCAAAAGGTTTAAAGTCTTTAGGATCAACTCCATCACCATAGTAATATGAAAGAGGAAAAAAATCATAATCACTATCTTTATCAAATTTATACTCATTAGTTTCTAAATCATAAATCATAAATTCCTTTTTCTCTGGCGATAGTAAGCAACCTGATCCATCATAATACCTTTTCCATATCCACCCTTTTGGGAGTAGTGTAGCAGGAACAAAACTTACTTTATCTTCGTTATTCATTTTGATTTACCTTTTCATATCTTAAACGGAAAACTAATTCAAAATAACCAGCTAGGACAAGCATTTTTACCAAATCAAGTTTTAAAACAGATGATATTCTAACTAAAATATTGGGATTAATTGTAGGTACTTTAGCATTTTCAATTTTACTAATAGTCGCATAACTAACTTTAGTTAAAACAGCTAAATTACGTAAAGAAATATTGTTTTTCTGACGAGCTGTTTTAATATAATCACCAAGCCTAGTTAGATTTTGCTTTTGTAAAGAATTAAGAGATTTCATAATCAACTGACCTTTCATAGTTAGGAATACTAGTTAATTTTTCGTCTATATGTATATGTTTCAAATATTTATCCATTGGTAGATTAATAATTTTACTTTTTACAAAGTAGTGTTCTTTATCCATGTATTCACACATACGATAGTATTTTTGAAAATTAAACTTATCAGGTCGTGAATATGAAAAACAAGTATTATCTTCGACAAAGCAAATAACATATTTAGATACCAGTCCTTTATCCCATAAATCTTTACCACGATTATAAAGTTTCTTATGATTTTCTTCGGATAAATCTAATACGATAGCTTCACGTTTACCGTTTTCATTTTCGCCCTCTAAAGTAATTCCTACAAGTTTCATCGTATTAGTAGGAATTATTTTATTATTCATATCAAAATATAAAAAAGGCTTTTTAGAATTATCCTTTAATATCTCGCTAGCGATATGATATTCTTTATAATTCATAATTTCTTCTGGATATACTTTACAAGAGCAACACTCACAAACTTCCGATGGCTTTGTTAAATCATAATAGTCAGATAAATTTTTAAGGCTTACTTTATCATGCGTTTTAATATTATCAATTTTTATGTATTCATTATCACAGTTTTCACATTTCATATTAAGTTTTACCATGTAAAAATAAGGTTTTATATTTTTTTCTATATGAATCGACCTCCTTTGATTTTTTATTCTGTGTAGTATGAAGTATCACTAAAATCTATAAAATAAAAAGCATCTAGTCTTATACCTGTATCAGTATTAAGTCCTAAATGCAAATGATTACCTGTGCTTTGTCCAGTTGTCCCAACCGTAGCAATTTTTTGACCTTTACTAACTGAATTACCAACAATCATTTTAGTAGTCGCACTATTAGGGTATAGATGAGCATAAGTAACTATGTCGTTAGTACTATCACATTGTATTTTGATAATATTTCCAGTAGAGTTTTTAGGTTCTTTTTGCTGTGAAAAAGGTATATTTTCATTTTGAGTAAAAGTAACAGCTTTAATTGTTCCATCACAAATAGAATATACATTAGTTTGAGCAGGTGCTGACATATCCCAGCCACTATGAAAATTAACATTAGCTTGAGCTGAATCGGATAATCCTAAATCAACATTTCGCTTTTCATTTACCATAGAGGTTATACCTGTTACTGTTTCCTTTTTAAGTGGGGAAACGTAAGGGTGTCTATAATACATAGTTGTATATATAAGATTATGTTCTTCAACATAGCTTTCACTACATAAATCAACAAAATTCATTTTATTATATAGTAATGGATACGGATTTACTCCAGTATTATAAAACGGTAAATTATTAACCCTTTGACACATATCTTTTGTAGGATACATTTGTTTTTCTTCTTGGTCTATGTTTTTAATGTAAGCATCTTCCCACTTTTCCGTAGGTAGAGTATTGGGATCGTCCACATTATTTGTAACTTGTAAATACCAAATAACTCTTTCCATAGAAACATAGCCATAATCAAATAAGTATTTATTAAGTAAACTACGGTACTTTTCAGCATATAAGTTATTATTTTCAAGATAGCTTTGTTTACGAAGTTCTGTATTATTATTAACAACAGTTTCCGAGCCAATAGAAAAGCCCATAACAGCAAGTACGGCGATAACTAAAAAGAAGAAGAAAAATAAAAAGGAAAAAAGAAGAATCAGTTTAATTAGTAGAAATTTCTTCATCAGTATTACTTTCTTCTAACTCTGATTCTTCTTCATCACCCATATAATACCTTTCGTTTGGAGTAGCGAATATACTAACTCTTAATCTTTGTTTATTCGTAATATTAAGTAGGAAATCGCCTAACTGTGCTTTATTAAGGAAAGCCTTTTGCGTTTCAGTAAGTGGATTAGATTTATAAATTTGTTGTATGGCTTGTAAGTCATTATCTTTTAACATACCACATAGTTGATACTGACAGTTATTAAATATTGCTGTTGCATTTTTAAGTTTATTATTAGAGGAAATTAAGTCTTGTGGACTTTGGGTAGATACCACTAAACTAGAGTTATATTTTCTTAATCTTCTACTCATTTGGTCTAGGTATTTTATGGTAGCTGGGTTGTCGTCATTGATAAAGTTATGAAACTCATCTACCACCACCATAACAGGTTGCTGTTTTGTATTTAAGTTGACGTCATTTTTACCAATAATCTCATTATTTAAAAATGTAAGCAAGTTTAAGATTTGAGCATTACCAACACGAGTATCATCACCATTTGAAACAAGACTTTTAAAGTTAAAGCACATAAGCTGACTATCTAAAGAAATAGCTGTATGTCCATTAAAAATAGTATCTTGTCCGATAATAAATCTTTTTAATAGTATTTCTAAAGAAGAAATGATTTTTAATTCTTCCTCGCTAGTAATATTCTTTTTATAATCTTCTAAAAAGATATATAAATCAGAAAAAATTGGATAATCTTGACTACTTAAATTTTGTAACTCCTTTAGAGTAGTGTCTTTCGTAATACCACGAGCATTATATAGTTTTTCGGTAATATCAAGTAGAACAACCATCTCTTTCTCTTTGATTTCTTCAAATACACAAGAGTAAAAAGATTCCAAAAAGCCTAAATGTCTATTAAGTATAGGAATCTGTTCTTCTTCGTCATCAGGAAGAAAACGAACTTGTAAAGGGTTAATCAAAACTTTATTCGCAAGGTTAATATATTCGCCACCATACCTTTGAGTAATTTTCTTAAACTCATTTTCAACGTCCCAAATAAAGACTTTTGTACCACGAAGTAACTCATTGATAATCATCTTTTTTAGTAAGAAAGATTTACCACTACCAGTAGTACCGACAACAGCAACATTAAAGCTAGTTCGTTTTTCTTTATCTTTATAGAAAATATCCCATAAAATTGGTAAACCATAACGAGCATCTTCGCCGATTAAGTAACCATGAGGATCATTATGATTAGTCATTGTAAAAGGAAACCCACTAGCAAGTGTCATAGTCGGTAAAAACATAGCATAATCCGTCATACCAAAAGAAGTAAGGTCATAAGACTGCCAAGCCTCCATTTGACGGAGTTTCGGAATATCTACCTTTATTGAAAATGGATTAGCATTTGTCCTAATTTGTTTAAAGGTTTCCTCACGTTCTTTCTTTGTACCAGCGATAGCTAAAATAATGGTAACTTCTTTAATCTTTTCATCATTATTTGCCAGTTGTTCTATCAGTAGGCGATAGTTTTCTAAAGTATGTTTAAGAGTGTTAATATCAGCTACATTTTTAGAGGAGTTATAATCAGCCATTAAAGATTTATAACTAGAGTTTAAGATATTGATTAACTTTTCTTTTTCCATTGTTTCTTTAATTGTAAAAGATACATGAACATTAGGAAGATTAACGATCGTATCTAAAAAGTTTTTTTCTATGAAAGGGGGATAACTTTTAATAGCGACCATTTGAATAAGTTTGTCATCGACTTTTAAAAGTGATGGCTGTTCTTGAAGTTTTAAAGGGGAAAGAAGTTCTACTAGGTTATATGTCATTAAATGGTCTAAAGAAGTATCAGAAAAGTAAATCATAGTTAAGACTTTATAAAGCTCTAGTTGATTATCTATTTGAGTAACGTAAAGTTTTGGATTTGTATTAAGACATAAACTTTCAAACTCATTAATAGATTTTTTTAAGGATTCTTTTGAATCACAAATGATAGCAAAAAAATAAGAACTAGCATAAGTAACTTTTTCTTCTTCAATGAAGTTAAGGAAATCTAAATTACTTTTAAGTAGTTCTCTTTGAATATCATTAGTAGAATTTTTAATTAATTCTTCATAATAAACTTTATTAGCATTTAAGTTGATTTGTTCATCATACTTATAGGCTTTAATTGTAACTTTTAATTTATACAACTGTGAGAGAGTATAAAAAAATATCTCTTGTTCTTCTTTATTGGTAAGAGATAAGTCAATGGGATTAACACGGAAAAACTTTGCGTAGGTATCATCTTTCAAATAGACAATACCATCTTCAACTTTCCATATATTAGTAAAAACACTAGAGTTTTTAATTTTTCTTTTGAGCATACCAGCTCTTATATAATTTTTTTGATTTTTAGGAGTATGTTTTTTGACAATTTTTTCTTCTTTATTTTTTCGCTTTTGTTCTTTGGATAGTTCTCGTAAACTTTTTATATTGATCCCTCCTTACGTCATCAGTTTCTAAATGATAATAAAATGTACGATTTCTAAACAAAAAACTCCCAACCAATATAATTAATTTATATACTCGGTTTTTCTGACTAAAAGATACTGGTACTAATAAAAAAATGCCAGTAAATAAAAATACTAAACCAGTTTGATAAAAACCAAGCGAAAAGAAAATAATAAACGCAAGTGCGAATATACCAGCTAAAATAATGTCTTTAACTTCCAAATTAAATAAACCTAAATTCCTTTTAGTACTTTGTAAGGTAATATACATAGAAAGTATCCCTCCTATAACTTGTCGCCATCGTTTTTAATCTCGCTAATAGGTGGTCGCCTACGGTAACTATTAAGACTTCCAAAGGAATTAGGAAAATGTCTATAACCACTAAAACTATGAGCAATGTTACTTAAACCCGTTTTAGTTTGATTAAATCCCTCTTTGAAATAACCACTACGGACTTTTTCATTATCAAAATCCCAGCGACTATTTAAAGAATCCATTTTCTTATTACCACTATGTTCTTGCATCATACCCCAAACTTTTGACGGAAAACTACCGTTAGCATTAGCTTGACGTTCTTGACCTTTAGCAACTTTATTTTGAGCTTTTTCCATTTTTCTAGCCATAGATTTAACAGTACGATCGTGTAAGCGACCACTACTAATACCAGATGCCCCAAGCATACCAGCATTAGCCATTTTACCAAGTCCTTTAGCTGTTTGACCTGTACCTTTAATAGCTCCAGCTCCTGCCATACCAATAGCACCAACACTACCTAAAGCTCCAGCCACAGACATTAAAGCATCACGACCAGAGTTAGCCGAAACATTTTCACCGATAAATCTATTAAGTACAGTAGAGCCAGTTAAAAGCATCATTGCACAACCTAGATATAAAACACTTTGGGCGACCGTTTTACTAACATAAGGTAAATTATTAATGTCAGTACTATTTTGAATAGCATTGAACATAATAGAAGTTAAGCCTATAAGTAATAGGACTGCTCCAGCTTGTAAGACAAGTGAAGTTAGTTGCTGATATAAAGCTGACCTCTGTTCTTTACGTCCGATAGAAGTAGCAAAAATAATTGGGGAAATAAGCATCAGAAAAGCAATTTCTAATTGCCTACGACCAAGCATAATTACACTAAAAGCAATAGCGAATAAAAAGACTGCTCCGACAATAATACCAAATACCCAGTTGAAACTAAAAAAGTAATCCTCGCCGTCGTTCCAAATACCAGCTTTATATATTTGACACGTTTGATTAAATGAGCCTGAATCGGTAATTGTATCAGCTGTAAGAGTACCGTTACGAATTAAATTATTAAAGTGTTCAACAGTTGTAACACTTTCTGGGATACTTGCATAACCACTTAATTGGTCTTTTAATTTCTTTACATTTTCTTTATCTACTTTATCCATATCTTTATGATAGGATTCGTTACCTGAATTATAATAACAGTCCTCATTAATTGTTAAGTAAGCTGTTTTCATTGTATTACCTACCGTAGTACCATTAGTAAAATTATTGTAAATAGCTTCAGATAAGTTAATACTAATATTCATACTTTGCGAGAAGATAAGAGAAACTAAAAAGATAAGAAAGCCACATTTACATATTTCTTTGACGAGATTAGAAAGAGGTTGCTCTTGCTCGTCAGCATCAAAGATACGAAACGTAACTTTCCATACTGCAAATAAAAAAAGTAATGCAAATCCAAGAATTACAAAACTATTAAATATTTTAGTAAATGGGGAGTTCTGGACGTTTTTTAACATCTCTATCATATCAAGACTATTGATTTTATATGCAACTTCATATAAGACATCAATAGTAGAATAGATAATATTTACTAGCCCCATACCAATATTACGGAGTAAGTCTAGGACACTAAATTTAATATCATTGCCAATACTTAAAGTATAAAGCATATATCATAAATCCTATGTTTCAAGAGTACTAATAATTAGGTTTATGATAGACGGAATTAAAATTAAAAGTGCTACACCACCTAAAGTATATAAAATTGTTTTCTTTTTTCTTTGTTTAGTTTCGTCATCACCGATAATAAACTGGATAACGAATATTACCATAGCGATAAAAGAGAGAATAATACCAAACACTTGAATTTGCGTCGCAAGTTTTTTGATAATTGTTCCAAGCGATTCTATGGTAATAGAGCCACCCTCAATTTTATCAACTGCGAACACAGGTGTAGCTTTAATAAAAAAAGAAAGAAGAAGTGCCGATAGTAGCAACTTCTTGTTTCTGAAAAATGACATTATTTTAGAATTATGATAAAATGATTTTAGCTTATTATTTTTAATAGGCTGTTCATGGGAAAGTGCTGATAGTTTAGCGACGTCTAGCACTTTTTCTTTTTTGTTTACACTCAATTTAACATCAACTCACTTTCTTTGTTGTTTGATTTAAACATTTCTAGGATAGCTTTAATATTATCAATAGCTATCTCGTTTTTTTCTCGTTCGTATTGTGGGAGTAAATTGTATTCTATATCATTTAGTAAACCATTGTTACCAAATAAGTATCTACCACTAAATAAAGTAGTATTATTGTTTCTTTCTATGACGAGATAATCAATTCCATTAATTTGATCTACCTGTGAATTTGATAACTTATAGTCATCATTTTCAATAGTGAGATCGTTTAAGGTTTCAATAGAATATCTACCACTCGGAATTTTCTCGCATGAAGAAGTATTAACGATTACGTTAATATCATAATCTTGCATTTCAACCTCCTTATCAAATTTGAATTTTAAATTATTCATTTCATTAGATGTATAATCTAAATACGATTTTTTATCTTTACCGTTATTGTTTGAAACAAACATAATAATTTTATCTTTATCTAACATATACAAGATAAGATCGCCTTTATTATTTTGTCCGAAATACTTAAATTCGATATTTAACATATTATATAAATTATTAAGTTTTTTAAATGTATAAATTTTATTTTTATTTAGCATAAATTACTTTTCCAATTCTTCTGTTTTTTCTTGATTATCTTTCTCTTTTTCTAAAGTGTATTCTATCTTATCAACTACTAAATCAGTAGTATAAACTTTTTCGCCTTTATCATTGGTATATGAGCCTGTTTTAGTATGGGCTTCAATATCAACTTTTTGTCCTTTATCTAATTCATTAACTAGTTTTTCTGGATCTTTCCAAACCTTTAAACTGATAAAATCAGCAACTGTTTTTCCTTTTTCATTAGTGTAAGGACGGTTACAAGCGACATTTAAGATAGCATACTTTTTTTCATTACCTTTCAAAATAGGTTTTCTAGTTAAGTTACCTTTAAAATGAGAGAAATTAATATCTTGTTCTTTTTCCATAAAATCAAATCCTTTCTTTATTAAATATTTAAAAATAAGTATTTATATAACGGTATTGCATCACCTCCTTTCAGTAGGGAATATAAAAAAGACCAACTAATTAAAGTTGATCTCATTGATAAATTTATTTATTACATTCTACAATACAATTTATAAAAGTGAATCCCTGAAATTATACTTGGTATTAATATCCATGAAAGTATTCCAATAGTTACACATATTTCTGGCTCAAAAAACATGGCACAAATAAAAGTTAAAATAGAAATTGGTAAAGAAATAATTCCAATAATTTGATGTGCGATTTTCCAAGTGGATTCGTCACGAATAGTCCATGGTAGTCTTAAACCAATATATTTATTATAAGGAAAATTATAGAAGAATGCTCCACTCATTATAATTAAGGAAATTATTAATATAACAATAAAGTCGTTGTTATCATTTTTCATATTAAATATATATTGAGATATAATCAAAATAGGTACTGATATAATAAATAAACAATTAAATATTTTTATTATTTTTACTCTTTTGTCATCTTTACTTATATTAGTTAATTTATAAATATTTATAGTAAAAAATGCTAATGTTATGATAGTTATTATTCCCATAATACTTATGCCTATTATATTATTCATAAATTTAGGTATAAATAAACAAAATACCAATAGTATTAGACACAACACCAATAAAATAAAGTTTGTTTTATTTTTATAATTAATTTTTCTTCTACATCCTGCAAACAATTCATCTTTTGTAATTTTGAATATATTACAAATATCATTATATAATGATGCATCAGGTAAGCAAATGCCATTTTCCCATTTTGAAACTGCTTTATAACTAACCCCTAATCTTTCTCCCAATTCTGTTTGTGTTAAGTTTTTTTCTGTTCTAAGCTCTGCAATAAATTTGCCTATTTTTTTTTGATCCATAAAATTATCTCCTTTCACGAATAAAATATATCATTTAATTGATACTATTTATACCCCTTAAAGGTAGAATCTTATAGAATAATGTCTTTCTTCAATTGCTATTTATATAACAAATCACTAAATTGTAATTTGAATTTTAATTATTTTTTAAATCTTTTTTTAATTCACTTATTTTTTGTGTTATATAGTTATTATCTTTAGTTTTAAATTTAATTATTGTTAATATTAGTGTAATAATAAATATTGATAATATTATAATCAATTCGTAAT